>Ga0114922_10001937_pt1 | contig 19555 bp, 12 predicted proteins | sample AartaG_FD_100975 | JGI IMG/M metagenome (GOLD analysis project Ga0114922, IMG submission 100975) | Deep subsurface microbial communities from Aarhus Bay to uncover new lineages of life (NeLLi) - Aarhus_00045 metaG | ecosystem: Environmental > Aquatic > Marine > Oceanic > Sediment | place...
TGCAGCCATGACAAAGACTCCGGCTCCCATAATAGCTGGAGTGATTGAGCCTCCTGTTGATGCTGCGGTCGTTATCGCAGCCGCTTCCCGTGCTTTGAAACCGCTGCTTTTCATCATCGGAATTGTAAGGGTTCCAACAGTAACAACATTTGAAATTGTGCTTCCAGTGAGAGTTCCCATCATGGGAGCGCTGAATACAGCGACTTTTGCTGAGCCTCCCCGAGATCTCCCTCCCAAAGCAAGACCCAAGTCCATATAGTACTTATCAGCTTTAGAAATTCTGAGAAATGTTCCGAAGGCCACAAATGTGAAAAGAAATGTTGCTGCCAATCCAGTCATAATATTAAACAATCCTTCTTCAACCAAATAAAGCTGTTCAATAAAAAGGCTGTAAGAAATCATCTTGAATTTTAATATTCCTGAAATGTAAGGGCCAAAGAATATATAAGCAATGAATACGGAAGTGATCACGACAAGAATCCAACCCAATGTTCGTCTTGTCGCCTCAAGAATAAAAAGAATAGCAAGTGTTCCTAAGACCAAATCAGTGGCAAGTACTGAATCCACATATTTGATCCTAGAGGCAATACGCCCGTAATCCCATATTATCCACCCATAAGAGATGAACGCTAGGAAAGCCAGTATAATATCAGAAGTCGGAACTTTGTCTATCGCAGATTTTTTTGACCGGGGATATAAGATCATAATAAGAGGAACCATAAACATCAGGAATCCAGATCTCTGAATAAGTGGAGGGAAGACACCCCTCAATGCAGTATAAAAGACTAAGACACTAACCGTAACACAAAGAATAGTAACAACTTTTGCAGGAATTCCTTTGAGTTCTCTGTTTTTCATATGATTTTATTGCAGTTTCTTTTCTTTAATTATTTTGTATTTAATTTATTCTGAATTTCTCCACGGTGTCTTCGTCAAGCTCAACTCCTAATCCTGGATTCTCGGGAACAGATACATATCCATCTTCCTGTTGAATGGCTTCTTTTGCCAAATCCTTCCTGAGGGGTCTTTCAGATACACAAAATTCTTGAATAATACCACCATTGGGGATAGCGGAATTAATATGTAGGGTTGCAGCAAGAAGAATGTCACTGCTCCAGGCATGAGGAATGCAAGGCACACCGTACTGGCGGGCGATGAAAGCCACTTTCATCATTTCAGAAATCCCACCGACCCTTCCCACATCTGGTTGAATAATATGGACCTTTCCTCGTTCTATAAGATCCAAAAATTGATATCTTGTGGATAATCGTTCACCGGTAGCAATCCTTAGCTTTACCGATTGGGCCAGCTTTGCTAATCCTGCTAGATCATCAGGAGGAAAAGGCTCTTCCAACCAATAAACATTGGACTTCTCAAATTCTCTCGCTTGCTGAATAGCAGTAGTTACATCTCTGTAGCATGCACCTGCATCCACCATAAGATCAACTGTCTCTCCAGCTTCTTCTCTCGAAGCTTTGATAAGTTGAATATCGTTTGAAGGGATTTTTCCAAATTTGCCCCAACCGAATTTAATAGCAGTAAAACCTTGTTGAATATAGTCTCTCACCATTGTCTTAATTTTTTCAGGAGTTTCAGGAAAAAGTGCACTTGCATAAGCTCTGATTTTCTTCTTGAAAGCTCCACCTAACAATTTATACACAGGTTGTCCTAGAGCTTTTCCCTTTATATCCCAAAGCGCCATATCTATTCCACTCATGGCATGAATTCCTGCACCTCTTAGCCCATACCAGGAGCTTTGTTCATACATTTCTTGCCAAATTCGCTCAATGGCAAGAGGATCTTTACCCAGACATATCTCCTTCAGTCCATAGCAGAGATATTTGGAGGCAGGAGCATTCACGATGGCTTCAATCACATAAGGAGATGAGGCAACTTCTCCTATTCCCGTTATGCCTTCGTCTGTGAGGACTTTTATGATTACTGCATCCTGTGTGCTGTCGCCGATGTCCTGTATGGCTTCTTTTTGGCGAAGAATAATCACTTCGATATCTGAGATTTTCAAAATTCCTCCTTACCTACAGTTTTAATCCATCCTCTTTCTTTGTAATATGTTAAGGCACCTCTGTGAATGGGAATCCCAAGATTCTGGATCATATCCTCTGGTTGCCAGTCTTTAAAACTGCCATATGCTTTGCTGAAACGATCCTGACTTTCTGCTATGGTCCTTGCGAATAAATAAATGGCATCTTCGTTGGCATCCGTGGTTGTGAAAAGAACCATGGTGAGTTTCACTGTAGGGACCGGATTATTCTGGCCAGGATAGCTTTTTGGTGGAATTTCTGTTTTAATAAAACCAAGTTTTTCAACCAAATTGTTTCTAATAGTATCATTTAGGCCAAGGAGATGTCCCTTTCTTGAAACCATTGCCTCAGTGATAGCAGCGGCTGGGAATTCAATGGAACTATGAAGAGCATTTATATGCCGATCTTTCCACAAGGCGACTCTTCCAGAAGTTCCTATCTGATAAATAGACCCACCCCAGTTCTTAACAATCTCTTCTGTAATACCTAATTCTCCAAGAACAAGTTGAAGGATAAACCTATCAGATGTTCCTGGAAAACCAGTTGCTATTTTCAGTTTGACTTTTTCGTTAATTACGTCTTCGAGAAAATTGGCCTCAATATCTTTGGATACAAGAAAGTGCTGGGAGTTTGAAGTCAAGGAGCATATCGATCTTAGGTTGGGATACGATTTGACAAAGGGAGCTTTTTTACCCTCTCTTGCCATCCTCAAGAAAGGACCGTAGGAGACTCCAATATCTGCCCTTCCCATGCCAACCCTCATAGGATTTCCTATTCCTCCTGATCCCGGGACAGCTGTAATCGGGTACCCACTCACTCGCGCATTGACCCATTCGGCAATAGAGGAGCATATATTGAAATGTCCTGCCCCCACACTCCCCGTGCTTATGATCATGATAGGGATTTTTAATTTTTGATCTTCATTCATATCAACACAGGAAAGAAATAGAATAATGAGAGATCCTAAAAACAAAAAAATTACAATTTTGGGTCTTTTCATCTCAATATTTACTTTTCTATTTGCTTTTACAATTAATAAGCTCTGTGAGTGCTGCAAAAGAGCTGGCGTAAGTATAAAAAATATTTGTTATTTTCAAAATTTATTATCATTTATCTTATGACCTGTCTTATTTTAAGAGGATTTATTATCACGAAGTTATGCCATGCATCCGAAGATTGAAACTGTAGTTTTAATGCGATTAAAAGAGTTTCTTGGATTCATTTTGGAGTGAAGATTTAATATCCTTTTCTAATGTCTACGATTCCGATAAAATCTTTTCCTTCTTCATATCTTCTCAGATTTTCTAGAAATATGTCTACTAAATCCTCAGGAAGACTAGGAGCGGAGATATGAGGGGTTATAATAACGTTTTCCATCTCCCAAAAAGGATGATTTTTGGGTAGCGGTTCTTCATGGAAAACATCTAAAACAGCCCCGGCAATGGAATCTTTTCTAAGGGCATCTATAAGAGCTTCATCTTGGATTAATGCCCCACGAGAAATGTTTATGAGATGAGCGCTTTTTTTCATAGAATCAAACTGTTTTTCTCCTAACAAACCTTCAGTCCTATCAGTAAGAGGGAGGGCCATAACTAAAAAGTCTGACTCTCCTAAAAACGCATCAATTTCTTTTGTAGTATATTCTCGAGTTACATAAGGAAGATTTTTTTCCTGTTCCTCTAAGCCTATGATTTCCACCCCTAAAAGGTGAAGCCGATAGGCAACATAAGCTCCCACCGAGCCTAAGCCCATTATTCCCACTGTTTTGTGTCTTATGCTATCAACAACAAATGGTTGCCAGGAATTTTTCTTTTGATTGTCAAAAACAAGTTTTATGTTTTGGGTTATTGCAAGGATGTAACCTAATACATATTCAGCCATCAGAGGGCCGAAGATTCCTTTAGGTTTAGTGAGAATGACACCAGAGGGGATGAGCTGTGACCGAGTGAAATTCTCCACCCCAGCAGCCATCGATTGGATCCATTTCAGATTCTTTGCTTTTGGAATTGTCTCAACAGGAAAGCTGCTTCCGGAAAAAATAATCTCTGCTTGACCAATGAGTTCCTCAATCTGTGCTTTATCTTTACAAACCAAAAGATTAAGGTCCTTTCTTGCACTTTTTATAAGTTCTTTATAGCGGTCCACATACTCAGGAATGTGATAGTAAATAAGAACGCTATAATTAGATTTGTTAGTCATTCTTTATAAAAGAGTTAGCTCTTGAAGTACAGTTTGGACGTGCTTTTTTTCTTGCTCAGTGAGAGGGAGGACAGGTTTTCTTGGAAAGCCACCCGGGCGTCCCCTAAGGTTCATGCCGTACTTGACATTGGCAGGGAAGGTTCCCGCCGTTCCACCACGCATTCGGTTATTCAGAACCATGCAACGGTATTGTGTCTTACGGGCCTTTTCCAATTCACCTTTTTCGACAAGCTCATACATTTCAATGGCTTCTTTTCCCATGACCTGGGGTTCAAGGCTTCCTACCCATGCTTTCGCACCCATAAGTATTGCGGGTACACCTCGCTGAGCAGAATGGCCGGTGAATACCTGAATCCTGTCTCCTGCGATTTCAATAACCTCCATGACTCTTTCAAAATCATTTGAGCTTTCTTTAATGGCAGCTACATTTTTGATGTCTGACAATTGATCTACTAATTCGATTGTCAATTCAACAGCCTGTCTCTTGAGAATATTATATAAAAGAATAGGAATCTCTACAGAATCAGAGACTTCTTGATAAAAGGCAATGATTTCGCGAGGATTGGGGATGACTCGTGCTGGAGGGTGAATCATCACTCCATCCATGCCTATTTCCTTGGCAGACTGGGACAGCATTATGGTGTGTTGTGGTGTTATTTGTCCTGTTCCTCCAATAGTTATTATTCGACCATTTGCTTGATCAACGGCGAGCTTGAATATCACTTTCATATCTTCATCAGAAAGGGCCCAACTCTCACCCGTGCATCCAGAGACTACGATTCCGTGTATCCCCTCTCCTATGAGCAACTCTATGTTCTCACAAAAAGCCTCTCTATCTATATCTCCATTTTCTTTAAAGGGAGTGACGATAGCAACAAAACATCCTTTCCATTCTTTTGGATCTTTTCTCATTGATATTCCTCCTTGTTGTTTTTTATCGAAGATTAATATATTATATATAAAATATATTATTCTCTCAACCTCATTATAAAAGTTTTTAGTGTTGTGTCAACAATATATTAAAAAAAGCTTTTTGTTTGATTAACAGCTTGAAATGTCGTAAGCAGTAATTTAATTTTTTTTAAAAAAAGATGGGAGTAATCTTAGAAAGTTTCATCAATCAATTCAAGGAGGTTGAAGATGAACATTAGTAAAAAAATGAAATTCTTACCATTTTTTATTTGTCTAACAATCATTACAATCTCACCTGCCCTCTCTATCGATAAAAATAATTTCAAAGAAAGAAGACAGAGGTTAGCGGCCTTATGCAAGAATGGAATTATTATCATACAGAGTACCGAAAGAAATCAGAATAATCTCCATGAGTTTTTTGTTCCCAACAGCGATAATCATGATTTCATTTTCCTTACTGGATTGGAAACACCAAATGCCACACTCATTCTCTGTCCTGGTTCAGAGAAACTTCCTGAAATTCTCTATATTGATGGAGAGTATGAAAAAATTAAAAAAATCTCGGGTATTGAGCATGTCTATCCAACAGAAAATCTATTGATTGACATGTCCAATGCTTATACCGATTTTTCTCTTCTTAGATATACCCAAAGAATAAGAAAACGTATCGCCTCAGAGATTTCCAAGGTGTTGTACAGTAAAGGCGAGAAAAAAATAATTTACTTTAATTTTCCGAGATTCGTTAATCTCGCAGAACCTGCCCCAAAACGACTTGCATTCATCCGAAAAATTCAGTTCTTTTCACCAAAATATGAGATCAAAGATGCCTCAGACCTTCTTGATCGTTTACGCATGTACCATGATGAGTATGGCCTGCAACAGCTGCGGAAAGCTGTTCAAATCACTGGAGAGGCAATAGTTGAATGTATGAAATCAGCAGAACCAGACATGTCTGAAGCCCAATTGAGATCTATCTTTAGATTTGTCTGTGATTTTAGAGGTACAGATAGATTGGGTTTTCACACGACTGTTCGGTCTGGCCCTCGAATAGCGGGACAAAAGAGTTCTCGTAGAACGAAAATTATGAAAAGGGGAGAACTTATCGTTATCGATTGCGGTGCAGAAGTCAATCATTATACTGCAGATATTAAGAGGACATTTCCCGTTTCAGGCAAATTCACAGAAGAACAGAAGAAAGTCTACGACATATTAAAAAGGGTTCAAGATGCCTGTATCAAAATGGTGAGACCTGGTGTTACTATGAAAGATCTCCAGGAAAAGGCCATACAGCTTTTGGATGAAGAGGGAGGCTACGGGAAGAATTTTGGTTGGGGCACAAGCCACTTTGTGGGGATGGAGGTCCATGATGTCGGAGACAACCTCATTCCTTTCAAGCCCGGAATAGTCATCACTGTCGAGCCTGGAATAGTCCTTTCAGAGTTTAGCGTTGAACTAGAAGATGATGTCCTATGTACTGAGGATGGATATGAATGGTTATCTGAATTAATTCCCCGGGAAGTGGAGGATATAGAAAAAGTCATGAAAGAAGAGGGGATAAAAAAAACTTTTAAATAACTCAGTCTCCAAACTTTCCCGTTTTATCCTTTTTCTTCTCACACGACATTGTAAAAGAGAGATAAGCTCTGATTGTCAAAATCTCCTTTTAATAACTCTTGTTTTAGAAAACAAATGTATAATTGTATTTTATGAGTATGGTTCTGTTGCTCATTCGTGGCAATAGAGGAATTTGTTCGCCCAAGATCGTGTTGATCCCCTCGTTGTAGACGATATATAGGTCATTTCCCTGTTTGGGATTATAACGGAGGCGAATGTTAACCGATAGCTTTTGAAGGTCACTGGTGTACTGTAGGAACGCATTTGCTGTAAGCACCCGATTGATAGCGGATTTGATCCTGAGGCGGGTCACATGGGCTTGGTATATGCCGTTTTGGACATTTGCTCTGCTGTAGTAGTATTCGAGAAGGAGTGTTAAATTCGGGCTCAAAGTCCAGGAAGGCGCACAAACACCTCCGGTCTGCCAGCCGCCATAATAACCACCTGCAAATGCTTCCACACCTAGCCGAATGGGCAGTCCGGAAGGAGTATTGTATTTAAGATGAAGAGTGGCAAATCGATATCTTCCTTTATCAATTTCTACTTTTCCTATCCAGAAAGGAGCTAATAGATTCTCCTGAGACACTTTGAAAGTAGCTGTTGCTGAGGCTCCTGAACGGAAAAGAGCCTCCCAGTCAAGTTTATTGCTAAAGGTTTCGAGTTGGTCAGAATCTGTATCCCAAATCCCTGCCAAGCGGTTGGTGAATCCGTGGTTTTGGATGAAGCTTGTCGCTGCAGGATACCAAAAATACCCAACGCGGTTTCCGATTCTATTTATTCCCCGTCTAGGCATAAAGCCCATCTCGGGATTGAATTTTTTTCCAATATGACTTGCGCTGAATCCAAAGGAGAATCCCCTGCGGTTTCGCGTGTGCAGCACTACGGAGCCTAACAGGCTTTTTTCCCAATCGCTCTCAGGTTCAATGCTTTGGGCCAATTTCATTTTGAAGTAGAACGGCTTCTTCAGGCTAAGATCCATATCAACGGCATTCACAATATTGAAATTTCCGTTGAAATCAACTCGCGAAGTGATCAAACCTCCTACGTAAGAACCGTCGTTTTTGATGATGTTCTTGAGACGAAAGGCTCCGAAATTTTCGGAAGGAAATCTTATGCCGTCTATATCCACAGCAGCTGTTTGCATCTCAATCAAGCCAATCTCCCAGGTTCCCGCACGCCCTACCATGCGGATCCCCCCGATGATGGGGACATTCTGGTCTTCGACAATCCCGATTGTTCGGCTGTGAAAAAGACAGTGGGAGCCACCGGGGATCCGAAAATTGAAAAGATCTGCCCGTTCTTGAAAAAAGGGGCGTTTTTCTGGGTAGAAAAGAGAGAAGCGGGTCAAGTTGATCTGCTGGTCATCGGCTTCCACGTGGGCAAAGTCTGTATTGAGAGTCGCATCTAAGATCAGATTGTTGGTGAGGTTGTATTTCATATCTAGACCTGCATTCCTTTCCCACTGGCTTTGCAAGGCGTAGCCTGTTGAATTTGGAGCAAGTACATTGTTATACTCCACGCCTCCTAGTAAATAGGGTCTTATATAAATGGGATGTTTGGGTTTGATCCCGCTGAATTTGACATCCAGAGCTTGACTGGGTTTGTAAGCGCTGTAGCGCCATCTGTTTGGAATAGCCGGGAAAATATCGTACTCCACATTGTGGGCAAGATAGCGCCAGAGAATGATTCCCATGGAGACTGAGCCATTCTGATTTTTATAACGGAGGCTGGAAAAAGGAATTTTCATCTCAACGCTCCAACTGTTTTTGTTTCTTTGACTGGCTGCCGTCCAGAAGGCATTCCAGTCAGTATTCCAGGGAGAAGTAACATTTTCTGTATCATCAAATATGGCAATATCTGTCCTGATTCCTGCAGGAGAGACGATAAATCCAAGGGCTGTGCGATTGTCGTTTAGAGTGTCTAGAATCAATGCGATAGCATCTTGGTCGGGGCTATGACTATCTCGTTCCATGGTTCGTGTCATAATGTTTTTTGGATGATCCACCTGGAGCCTTGCTCCCAAATAAATGGCGTCTTCACTATAGACGAGCCACATCTCAGTGGCTTCAGATGGCCCTTCTCCCTCGTTTGGAGTGAGTTGATACCAATTGGTTATGGATGGTGTGCTTTTCCAAACGGCCTCCTCTAGGATGCCATCCACTCTGATGGCGGCGTTTTCCACTCTTATTGGAGCAAATTTATTAACGCCCATAGAGAACTGAGGAAATGCGGCTAAAAGGAGAAAAAGGGTGTAGATAAGACGAAATGGAACAGACGGCATTTTTTTTGAGATCCAATTGGAATGATACATAATGAGAACTTTTTTTCCCTTGACTTCCATGTTTCTCTGTGTTAATTGGTGTTCAATACAATATATTATATACAAATATATCTCAAGGGATTAATCCTTATAATGTCTAAAAGAAAGGAGAGAGACATGAAAAATCTTTCAATGAAAAAAGTATTGATTTTTTTGGGGATCATTGTATTTCTCTCGATTGTTCCAGATGTAGAATCTCTTGATGAATTAGCAGGGGAGTCTTTAAGAAATTTTGATTTTTATGGTAAAAATATTCAAAGTGCAAATCCGTATCCAAGCGATTATCAGTCACCCGAGTTGCTTGAACTAGCCAATGAATTTCGTCAATGGCGACGTTCATTCTTTCAAGGTGTTCCCGACTATCTTAAAGCTGTAAAGGAACAGATTAAAGGCCTTGAAGAATTTCGTCGGCGCTTGGATGCTATTGATCCTCATTCCTGGCCTGTTCCTGCTCAGGTCGATTATCTAGCTGTTGGTCTAGAGATGAATGCGCTAGAGTTCGATCTAAAGGTTATTCGTCAGGTTTCTCGAAATCCGGATTTCTACACCATGCAGGCTGTACGAAATGTCAAGCGGCATATCGGTGGGCGTCACCAAAGAGGTCAGGGAAACACTGTTCCCTACGATGAAGAAAAAGCAAAAGCTATAGTACAGGCGCTAAATGATACTGCTAGTATTATACAACAAGCTCCTAAAGCCTTGACTGAAGCCGTCCCCGAGATGGCCACCATGGCCATCGAACGGCTGGAGGATGTCCATGCAAATTACCAAAAACTTGCTGAAGTGGTTAGCCCTCATCTTCCTGCGCCATTCCGTGCCCAAATGGATAGTGCGGCAGACAAGGCCGGGAAGTCTCTTGAAGACTATCGTGATTGGCTGATCGAGAATCGTCCCAATTTTAAAGCGCCTTATGCTATCGGCCGGAAAGCCCTTGATTGGTATATAAGAAACGTGCTTGCCTGGCCTCATAACTGCGAACAACTTCTGGTTCATGCTGAGTTGGAGCGGAATCGAAACTGGGCATTTCTCCAGTTTGAACGCCAAAAAAATTGCAACTTGCCCCGTCCTGGCACTATTACAGATAGACCAGCTCGGCATGCTAGGACAAACAAAGAATATCTTGAATGGAAGGATGCCGCCGATGTTATGACCAGGATTTGGGTGGAAAAATATGATCTTTTCACGATTCCAGTTTATTTACAGGGGGCCCAGCGGAATCAAAAGGGAGGCATTTGGATAGAGCCTTTTGAATTAATGGCCCTCCCCCAAAAACTTGTGGAAGGAAGGTTTGACACGGAGTTTGTCATCAGCCCTGACCACTGGTTTGCTCATGCTTATAACGAGAGTGGGCACTGGCTAGATCCAGGCACCAACCACCCTCATACAAATTTTCCCGGGCATATCTTTGAGAACGTAGTTAGCCAGCGGGAATGCAGAGAAATCCGGAAGGGACATAACACCAGGGGGGATTCCTGGTGCATGTACGTGGAGGATTTACAACTCCAGGTGGATTATCCATTTATCCGGGGACCTTTAGTCCGGGAGTGGATGTACAGCTTGGCCATCCAGCGAGCTGAAAGAGTCTATGTTGCCGTGAAGTTAGCGGATGGATCTATGCGGCCGGAAGAAGTCACCAAACACATGTTGAATACCGTCCCATGGATGGAACCATATGTAGCCAAGCGTCACGAGACATGGAGACTTTTCTCTCGTCCAGCTTATGTTCTGACCTATCAGGTGGGCAAGTATGAAGTTTACAAATTGCTGCGGGACATGATGAGGAAGTTGGGGGATAAATTCGATTTGGGCAAATTTCATGACCAATTTTTTGCAACAGGACAAATATCTTTATCCCTGACTCGTTGGGAAATGGCTGGTATCGATGATGACATCAAGCATCTTTGGAAGAGAGAGCCTATTCCGATAAAATAGAAAACATAGAAATTTAAAAAGTAATAATACGACTCTTTAACGAAAAACGGAGTAATGGGGATATAATGCAACAGGTTGTTATGAAAAAAATATTTTTTTTCTTGACATGTTGGATTTTATATATAATATATTGTATGAGGAAATGAAATCTTAGGTTCAGAAAGTTCTATTGATATGGGGTGTTTATTGAATAAACAATATCGTAATTTCCATTTCGTTAGAAAAAATTAAATTTTATTAGGAGGAAGCAATGCAAAAAAAATTATCTAAAAGCTTAATGATGTTTTTCTGCCTTTCATTAATTATTTCTGGAACAGTTTTTGCTCAGCGACAAGTGGGTACACTTACAGGAGTTGTTGCAGATTCTGAAGGTAACTTCCTACCTGGTGTTACAATAACGGTTACCTCTCCGGCCATGATGGGAAGCCAGACTTTCATAACCGCACAATCGGGAAACTACAGATTTCCTTCCCTTCCCCCTGGTACTTATACACTCAAAGCTGAATTGAGTGGATTTGCGACTTTGATAAGAGAGAATATCATAATCCCGGTTGGAGCTGTTATAACTGTGAATGTTACATGTGGGATGGCTGCTATCGATGAAGAAGTAACAGTTACTGCAAGTGCTCCAGTTGTTGATGTAAAGCAGTCAAAATTGACTGTAAACATAGATCGTAGCACACTCGAAAACCTGCCTTCTGGTCGGAGACTCACCGATGTCTTGTTAACAGCCCCAGGTTTTGGAGGAGCTAGACATCATTTGGGAGCAGGACAAATGGGAGGGGGTTATATGGGCTCAGAGGGTCTTACGATGCATGGTAGCGACGTTGAATCCAATGCATTTGGTGCCGATGGATTAATTGTAAACGACCCTTCAACTCAGGTAGGCCCTTTGGTACGATACAATATTGACAGTGTTGATGAGGTGGAATTAATCACAGCGGGCCAAGCCGCCGAAACACCCTTCGTCTCCGGAGTCTACGTTAATGTCGTTACTAAAGCTGGTGGAAATGATTTTTCTGGAGGAGCTACCTTTTATTATACTGATGAGAATCTTACAGAGAAGCTCTGGACAGAGGAGGAATTACAATCTTTAGGCATTCAGCCGCCAGTCCTAAATAAATACAACTATGACATTTCTGCTAATTTGGGAGGTCCTATCTTTCGTGACAAATTGTGGTTTTTCACGAATGTGCGCTACGAACAATATTTAAAAAAGGGTAACTTAATTGAATGGACAGATCCCCTTGGAGTATTTCATGAAAATTACGATTCAGAGAGCAATGCAAAGACATTCTTTCTCAAACTCTCAGCTCAAATTACTAAAAAGTTAAAAGTGTTCGCCTTATTCGATTATAGCCGTACATTAGATACTACAGGTGAGTATGAGCCAAATCCATACCAGCTCAAAATTACAACTAATTATTATGATCAATGGCGCTTGAATGTTAAACTAAACGCAACCTATATTTTTTCGCAGGACCTGTTTATGGATTTTTCAGCTGGTCACGTCAACAGATATTTTCCAAGCTTGAGCCAGGAAGAGGGCGCGGGAAGACCTTGGATAAGAGATTACGCTACCCCTTATAATACATTTACGGGAAGAGCTCGCGATTCTATCAATTACAGAAGGGTAACAGCGTTTCAATCTGATCTCACATACTTTAAAGATAACTTCTTACTAGGTGGAAACCACCAGATTAAAGTAGGAGCGAGACTGGAAATTGATCCCGGTGCATACGATAATTTTTATTCAAGCAATTTGCGATGGTACTGGTCTGACGGTCCTTACTATTATAGCACAGAGGACAGTTGGACGCATTCCTTGACTGGGGTAACGTACAACGATGTCGGTGTAGGCCGTGTGGCATATTATAACATGGGAACTTACAAAGGTTCAGTTTATATGCCGCGGCATTCCACAAGGGTGGGCAGTTACATCCAAGATTCAGTGACCTTTGGAAATAGACTTACGGTTAATTTGGGACTCAGATTTGACTACCAGACACTCAGCCTCCCGGCTTGTTTCCAAGATGAGGCGGGAGATCCCATGTCTATCTATGTGGGAGAAACCTACATAAAACCTTACACCAAAGAAAACTATCCAGAGTATTTCCCTGATGGCATCAATCCCTTTGTATATCGCGAAATGGAAGATTGGAACAATTTGTATACATGGATAGACTTCTCTCCCAGAATTGGAATTATTTACGATCTTTTTGGTAATGGAAAAACTGCCTTGAAAGGTTCATATTCACGTTATTCGAGTATTATGTCACAACAGTATGGTCCTCATCCTCTTGCAAGAAAGACTCTTCGGACAACATGGTACGATACTAATCCTAACCCGAATGTTGATCAGGCCACCCCTTGGCTAATGATTGACGAAGAAGATGACTTTGTGGTTTATCCTTATGATTACCGAGCATTGAGTTTAGAGTATAGTAAGAAAGCCATTGATCCCGACTACAGTTCGCCTAAAACAGATGAATTTCTTTTAGGAATACAACATGAGCTTTTAAGTGATTTTTCGTTCGGATTCACTTTTATTTACAAGAATACATTTAATCTCGGAGAATCTGTCCTCTATTCTTTCGATCATGATGAATATTGGTATCATATTGACCAGTCGCTTGCACAAGAATTTTGGATTCCTTTTACGACTGTTGTGCCAGGAGCTGATGGATACCCGGATAGTACTGTAACTATGTATGCCCGTAGTAATGATGCGCCCCCTCTCTATTCGCGTAGGACCAATGTTCCTGAACTTCAAAGGAGATACTGGACTTTTGAATTTACCTTCAACAAACGTATGTCAAATGGATGGCAACTTCAAGGTTCTGTAGCTTATAGCAAATCCTACGGTAATAGTGGCGGCTATTACCGGGATGAAACGCCAGGTAACCCGAACTACTTCGTAAACAGGTTTGGGAGAATAAATATCGATGTCCCGCTGATGATTAAGCTATCAAGCACGATCAACCTCGGTTATGGCTTTATTTTCAGCGGCTTCTATAGGCATTTTTCTGGAGAACCATGGGCTAGATCTGCAAGTATCAGACCCCCTGCTGATTGGTGTGAGGCTAATAACGTCTCGAGAGAATATTATTCAGTTCTGATAGAACCGCAAGATACAAGAAGATACAAAGGCTATGATTTTATTGACTTAAGGCTTGAGAAGCAATTTGCGATCAAAGGATCTATGAAAGTTGGTATCTTTGTCGATGTTTATAATCTACTTGGATATACAGCTCTTGAGGTAGGCCAACAAGATGTTTATCGTTATAATCCTTCTGGTGAAAATGTGAGTGAACCTGAGAACGTAACTCAACAATCTACTTATCAAGTTGTAAGTGGTGCGAAAGGTTTAAGGACAATTAATTTAAGTATCAGATTCAGCTTCTAATAGAAAGCTCTAGGAAAGGAATATATTTTTGAGGGAGATGCAACCCGCATCTCCCTCTCCTCCCGTCATTCCTGAGGAAAAGAATCAATATAAAATAATAGGGAGGTCTGCATGTGCAGAAGACTTTTTCATGGGCTTTTCTTTTCGATTCTTTTCTTGTCATTAAGCTCCCGTTCTATCGCATTAATCAGAGCCCGTGCTTCGGAAGCAGGACAATCCGATTCCATAAAGTCCGACTTGTGGTCGTTCCCAGAATTGCTGAACCTTGTTAATGAATTCCGACGCTTTATTTGAAGCTGTTCCCAAGATAGCAGATATGGACATCGAATTGCTTGAAGATGTTGGCCAAAATTACATGAAATTTGCAGAGATTGTGGGGCAGCATCTTCCTGCTGATGTTGCCTTCTTTAATGTTAAAGTTGCATTGAATTTTTGCCTTTTGGAGAGGTTCTGTGGGAAAAAAACTAGAGTGAATATACAATGAATAAAAGAAAAAGGGAGTGTTTCAAGAAAGGAGGAAAAAAATTGTTAACAAAAATGAAAAGATCAATTTTCTTCGGTTCTGTTGGCCTCTGGCTTAAGCCGCTTAATCAGACAGCAAAAAGAGGAATTCAGGGAGTATTCATACTGACTCTGGCTACCTGGATGAGTTTTCCCAGCTTCGGACTTCCTGCTGATCAAACAGAAAATTGCGAAGCCCGTCTGAAAGGCGGCTTCATGCCCTGCTCCGGTGAGGATAGCGGAGGCCCGACTCTTTCTGCCCATCCCGATCGCGGCATTGCCCAAATTGACTTCGACTTCTCCGAACCGCCCAGCGAGCTTCGCGAATTTTTAGAACGTTATGATGTCGACAGGGCTGCCTTGCTGCGTTATTATAATATCCCCAATTTTCCGGTAACATATTTCATTTCGTATAATATCCCCTTATCTCAGACTTGCAGCAAGCGCATGAAGAAGTTTTACGCCGATTGGAAAAGTAGCCTTGCCCGAATCGACTTCGAGGCTCTCCGGCCCCATGGCCGCGTTGAATACCTGCTCTTTAAAAACTTGCTCGACCGAGAACTCCTCCGGCTCGAACGCTCAGAGCAAAGAATCGACGAAATGAAACCGTTGATTCCCTTTGCCCAGAAAATTATTGACCTTGTCGAGTCAAAGCGCCGGATGGAGCCCGTTGTTCCGGAAAAAGCTGCTTCTGTCCTCAATCAAGTTCAGTGGGGAATTGAAGAAACCATGAGGAACATAAAGAAAGGAGACATGAGCGTCAAAAAGACCATAGCTAAACGAGCAGGAGAGGCATTACCAGGCCTTCGCGAGGCTCTGAACTCTTGGTTTCGCTTTTACTATGCATACGACCCACTCTTTACCTGGTGGACGAAAGAACCTTACAGGAAAGTCGAAGATGCCCTTCAGAAATACCAGGTTTTCCTTCGGGAAGAAGTCATCGGTCCCAAAACAGGAGGAAGCGAGGACATCATCGCCGACGCGATTGGAAGAGATGCTCTGCTTGAAGAACTGGCCCACGAAATGATCCCCTACACGCCAGAGGAATTGATTGAGATCGGAAATAAGGAGCTTGAATGGTGTGAGATGGAATTGAAAAAAGCAGCCCGAGAGCTTGGATTCGGCGATGACTGGATGAAAGCTCTTGAACATACAAAAAACCACCATGTGGAGCCAGGGAAACAGCCGGAACTTGTCCGTACGCTGGCTCTTGAAGCAATAGAATACGTTGAGAAGCATGATCTCATCACCGTGCCTGAACTAGCCAAACAGGTCTGGCGGATGAACATGACCCCCCCTGAACTCCAGCCTAGAAATCCGTTTATAACCGGTGGCGAGGTCCTCCGGATGGCATTCCCGACCTTTGACTTATCTCACGAGGATAAATTGATGATCATGCGGAGCAATAACGTTCATACGTCCCGGGCAATCGTCCACCATGAGCTTATCCCTGGACACCACCTTCAGGCATTCATGAACCGGCGCCATCGGACCTACCGCGGCAGCCTATTCCGGACAGATTTTTGGAGAGAGGGCTGGGCTTTATACTGGGAAATTCTTCTGTATAAACTCGATTTTCCTCGCTCCCCAGAGGACAGGATTGGCATGCTTTTTTGGAGGATACACCGTTGCGCGCGTATAATCTTTGCGCTTAGCTTTCATCTAGGGAAAATGACCCCTGAGGAAGCGATTGATTTCCTCGTCGATCGTGTCGGCCATGAGCGCTTCTCGGCTATTGGTGAAGTACGCCGTCCTCTTGAAAGAGACAGGCCCCTCCAGCCGTTATCCTACATGATAGGGGCTCTGCAATATATGGCCATGCGACGAGAGTTGGTCGAGTCGGGACGAATGACCGACCGGCAGTTCCATGATGCTGTCCTACAGAATAATTATATGCCTGTTACGATGCTGAAGATGCTTCTCGCAGGCCAGGAGCTGAAAAAGGACTTTTCTCCGCGCTGGCGATTTTATAATCTTTCGAGCAAGCGCTGAAAAAGATATAGGGACGGCTCCTTAACGGCTTTTTCGGAACTGTACTTCTACTTGTTCTTACAGATTTTTAGATGGCGATCCAGGAAGCTCATAATACGCTTGTAACAATCAAGCCTATGAACCGGATTAGCCAGACCATGGGCCTCATCGGGATAGAATGCAGCTTCATATTCCTTTTTCAGGCGTTCCAGCTCTTCGACAAAGTTGTAGCTAATGGCTGGAGGGACATTTCTATCTCGATCAGTATGAATGATGAACACCGGACCCTGGAGCTTATCCACAATGGCTACAGGGGATAGTCTTTCATACAGCTCGGGATCCTCTTCTTCACTGACTATAATATGAGATCGGCCCCCAGCATTGAGATAGGGAGTCCGGCGGTCGCTGTGGCCCATCAAGCTGATGCCTGCAGCCACCAGTCCCGGTGCCCGGGTCATCAAAAACATGGCTCGATAGGCACCATGGCTTTTTCCCATAGCTGCAATATTGTCAGGATCAACAAAAGGCTGAGACTTGAGAAATGCCGCCATGGCTTTCAAATCCTCTAGAAATTCTGTGTCGTAAGCTCCAATGAGTGCTTCACGGAAGGCTCGTCCGCGGCCAGCGCTTCCACGCTGATTGGCCAAAAGCATGACATATCCTGATTGAACTATATAGTGATAAAAGGGCATCCATTGATCACAGTTCTGGCCGTAGGTGCCGCCATGGATGTACATCACAGCAGGAAGGCGGTCATTTTGTTGAAGGTTTGTAGGGGTTAAAAGAAATCCTTCGAGCTCAATACCATCGAAGGACTCAAACGAGACAGGTTTGACATCGGCAAAATGCTCCTTTCGATAGGCAGCATGAGAGGAAAAAGTGAGCTGGCGGGCTTTGGAGGAATCGATGGTTTTAATGTAGAGATCCGGGGGTGACCAGGCATTTTCGTAAGCGTAAACTAACTCCCCGTTGGAACCCCATCCAACTTCGTGGTATTGCCCGCCTCCGCTGTCGGTCGCGCTGCATACGGTTCGGTTTTGACCTGTTTCAACATCAATGACATCCAGATCGAAGTGCCCTCCACGATTGACTGAAACGAGAATTTGTCGGCCATCACGCGACCAAGAGGGATTAACACTCCCCGTTCTCCAGGGAATGTCAAAGGGACCAGTATCCAATTCGTGCTGTTGCGTTCCATCTGACTTCATAGTCCAGATGTGGAGAAACTCAGTGCGATAGGAAAGGAAGGCAATTTTTTTTCCGTCCGGTGCCCATCGAGGACAGGTGTTGTCGAAAGTGCCGGGGGGAGTTAAACGGGTTACTGGGCCTCCGGAAGAGGGGATACTGAATATTCCACTTGCATAACGATACGTATCACCGGGATTTTTTGGATTATAATTAATTGAGACGACAAATACTATGGTTTGTCCATCCGGTGACCACTGTAGCTCTCTTTCCGACTGACGGCTTTCTGTAAGCCTTATAAGCCCGATTCTTTTGCCTTTTTCTTGAAGTTTATCCGTTGACTTAATCCAGATATCCGTCATGCCGCCTTGTTCTCCATATCTGTCAGATCGGTTAGAAACAAACGCTATCCGTTTCCCATCAGGAGACCAAGTCGGTCCTCGATCACTTGCTGGGCTGACTGTTAATCGTTTTACTTCACCCGTGGCCACTTCTACAATCCATATGTCTCCGTCAGCTTCAAAAGCAATTCGGTCTCCAGAAGGAGAAAAACGGGGATTAGTCTTTGGATAGAGACCCGATGTCATTTTTCGTATTTCGCCCGTATCCACCGACACCATCCATATGTTATTGTCTTCACCGAAGCGTTGAATATCATACCCCCCTAGACTGTAAGCGACTTTTGTGCCATCTGATGTAATATCAAACTCATGGATTTCCCTGGTCTGCGTAATCTGTTCGAGGGTAAACTTAGGGCGGTACCTGTATTGGTCGGAGGCCCAAAGCGATAATCCAACTGCCCAGATTAGAAAGAAAAACAGGAAAAATTTTAGTTCTATTTTCATTTTTATCCCTCCTTCAAATAAATAAAATTAGTCTCAGCCCCAGAAAGCGGATTGAGACAAGGTCCTTCTTTCTTTTGATTTTTCCTGATGCTCATGAACTCCATTTTACATCTTGTCTATATATAATATATAAAATATTTTCCGTTGAAAAGTTTTTTATTCATATCATTGGTGATTTTTTATGTATGAGAGGCAAAGATCATGATTATTTTTCCATTTTTGGATGTTTTATGTGATGATCCGTTACTTCCTGGAAGGCCATGGCCACTCTCAGGGTTTTTGCCTCTTCATAAAGATTTCCTATGAATGATATGCTTGTCGGATTTCCTTTCTCGTCGAAACCATTGGGAACGATAACTGCGGGATGACCGGTGAGATTGGTGATGAGCAGATTTTTGCTGTCGAAGGAGGGCGTGACATAGACATCGATCGTTTTAAATTTTTCTGCCATTTCATACATGAAGAGAGTCCTGAGTCTGTTGGCCTGGATGTATTCCACCGCTGGGATGAATCTTGCCTGACGGAAATTGTTCGGCCATCCTCTCTTTCCTTGTCTGACAAGGAGGTCATCTTTATCGCTCCTGGTTAATTCATCAAAAGCCGCAGCAGCTTCAACATTAAGGATGAA
>Ga0114922_10001938_pt1 | contig 19553 bp, 17 predicted proteins | sample AartaG_FD_100975 | JGI IMG/M metagenome (GOLD analysis project Ga0114922, IMG submission 100975) | Deep subsurface microbial communities from Aarhus Bay to uncover new lineages of life (NeLLi) - Aarhus_00045 metaG | ecosystem: Environmental > Aquatic > Marine > Oceanic > Sediment | place...
ATGATGCGCTGGGCCTGCATTGCGTCGTGGCCGTCGAACTCGGGAGCGCGACCTTCGGCCAGCGCCCGCGCGAAATCGTCTATCAGCGGGAAATGCACGTTCGTGGGATGACAGGGCACGCGGAACTGCTCGGTCTCGGCCCCGCGATGCAGCGTCAGCGTCTCCCCATCGAAGGCCGTGGCGATCAGCCTCCCCTCGGTGCCCCAGATCTCCATCTTGTCGCTGCTCTCGCGCATGCCCCAGTAGGAGACGCAGTGCAGGTGCGCGCCGCAGGCCATCCGGCACAGCAGGCTCTCCGTGTCGGGGACTTCCATGTCATCGCGGCCCACGTGGTCCGCGAAGCCGCAGACCTCCGCCGGCTCGCCCAGCAGGTGGCAGATGACATCCAGGCGATGGCTGCCCACGTCCATCAGCGCACCGCCGCCAGCCCGCGATAGAACCGTGCGCCAGTGCTTAGGGTGGTCGGGCGGAAGGTCCACCCAGCCGCCGATGCTCACCCGCGCGAAGACCGGCGTGCCGATGGCCCCGTGCTCCAGCAGCTCCTTCATCTTGCGCGCCTTCGGATAGAAGCGCCGGTAGTAGGCGATGCTCAGGTGCACGCCAGCCCGCTCGCAGGCCTCGATCATCCGCCGGCCGTCGTCGACGCTCAGCGCCATCGGCTTCTCGCACAGCACATGCTTGCCGGCCTGGGCGGCGGCGATGGTCTCGTCGCGATGCCGATGGACCGGGCTGGCGACGTAGATGGCGCCGATCTCCTCGTCGCCGAGGATGTCGGCCAGCTTGCAGTATGCGCGGCGGGCGCCGTGAGCCTCGCGCATCTCCTCGGCGCGCTCGGGGGTGTTGGAGAAGAACGCGATCAACTCGCTGTCGGGCTGCTCATTGATGGCGGGCGCGACGCGCTTGTTGGCGATGTCCCCGCAGCCGACGATCCCCCAGCCGATGCTCAACTCGCTCACTCCTTCAAGACGGCTCAGGTACGCCCGCTCCGGCGTAACCTTCCGTGCCCGGGAGGTAGGACCTGCCACGGGAATGCAGGTAACGCGACGCGCCTGACGAAGTGACAGCGGACTGCTGCGCAGGAGCGAGTGCGATGGACTCCGACGCCCTCTTCGTCACCTGGACGATGGACTGCGAGACGATCGCCCAGGAGTCCCCGACCGGCGGGCCGCTTGACTGGGAGTTGAGCGAGCGGGCCATGCGCGGGTACGTGGAGGCCCTCGCCGACCGCGGCCACCGGGCGACGCTCTTCCTCATCCCGCGTCTCGCCGAGGTCCAGGCCGAGCTGCTGGTCGAGCTGCGCGGGGCCGGGGCCGAGCTGGGGATGCACATGCACCCGCAGACCGCCGACCTCGGCCACGACAATTACCTGGGCGAGGTCTCAGCCCACGAGCAGCGGCGGATTCTGCGAGATGGCCGTGACCGCATCCAGGCGGCGGTCGGCGAGCCGCCGGTCAGCTTCCGCCCGGGCAACTTCTCCGCCAGCGATGACACCTTCGGCGTCCTGGTCGAGCTGGGCTTCACGCAGGGCAGCGTATCTCTGCCCGGGCGCGTGCTGCCGGACTTCGCGGCCGTTTGGGCCGGCGCGGAGCCCTTGGCCCACTGGGCCTCGCCGAGCGACCGCCTGCGCGCGGGCGAGCTTGACTTCCTCGAGCTTCCCTGCGCCGTCGAGCTCTGCGAGGTCGGCGGGCCTGGCGACAGGCCCGGGGATGTGCGCCACCTGCGCCTGGAGCGCGAGGGTTTCCTGGAGTGGGCGCCCGACCTCATCGAGCGCCATCTGGCGAGGCAGGTGGAGACGGCGTGGTGGCTGAAGTCGCTCGTGGTGATGACGCACAACACCAGGGACTACGGCGACTCTACGGAGCCCTGTCGCCGGAACCTGGAGGGCCTCGCCGACGCGATAGAGCGCGCAGCAGACCGGGCGGGACTGACGGTCAGCCCGGCGACGCTCGCCGAGATCGGCGCCTCAGCCAGATGATCCCTGCAAACGCGCCGCGAGGCTTGACACGGCGTTCGGACGGGGATAGTATGTCGGGCAACCAGTGGGACACACGCCTCGTCTCAGCATCACAGACCCAGGGCCACCGAGAGGGGTCGCGGACATGGGCAGCGCACCACGCATCGCAGCGTGGTCATTGCTCATAGCACTACTTGCAGCCGACTGCGCCCTGGCTTGCCAGAAGGGCGCCGCCCCTTGCGCCGGTCCCTGCGGTCCCATCGGCGTCGCAGCCCGACCGCCCACTTACGGGCCCCGCGTGACGCCGCCCCATCCCCTGCCCTGCAAGACCGGGCCCGGCCTCGTGCCCCCGGACCACTGGGCGTACGATGCGGCTACGATGCTCCAGGAGCGCGGGATCCTCATCGGCTATCCCAACGGGGCCTTCTACGGCGACTGCACGCTGACCCGCTACGAGTTCGCCATGGCCATCTCGCGCCTGCTCGACAGGCTGACCGAAGCCCCGCCTGGCGCTGTCGGGGCGAAGGGTGAGCCCGGCCCCAAGGGCGAGCCAGGTGCCCCCGGGGCGAAGGGCGAGCCGGGCGACAAAGGAGAGCCGGGGGACTGCGAGTGTTCGGAAGAGCAGATAATGCAGATCATCCGCCGGCTCTGTCGAGAGTTCGAGAGGGAGCTGGCCGAGCTGGGCGCCCAGGTGGGCGACATCAGCGCGCAGGTCACTCTCGTGGACGAGCGCGTCTCCGAGATCGAGAGGCGCCGGCCGCGACCCATCATCACCGGCTACCTGGACTACCGCCTCGGCCTGTGCACCAAGCTCGACCTGGACCACGAGTTTGACGCCCTCATCGCCAAGATCGGCATCGAGGGCTACATGACCGACGAGGCGTACGGGAGGATAACGCTCAAGACCTCCGAGAGCCGCCAGCCTCTGGCTGCGCTGGGCATCGAGGTCGGCGAGGGGGCGCCGGTCGCAAGGCCACCGGGCCCGAATCCCGATCCTATGTTGGGATACCTGCCGGGCGACATCTACCTGGACGAGGCGTGGATGTCGTTCCCCGCCAGGTCGCCGTTCCGCGCCCAGTGGACGGTGGGCCGCCAGTTCCAGGCCTACGGCCTGGGCCTGATCGTCAACAACGAGCGCCTATCCCAGCAGGGAGTGCGCTGCCAGATAGAGGGCTTCCTCGACGACAACCTCTACCTGGACACCTTCTTCGGCGGGGCCAACTGGGACTTCCTGCCCAGCCAGTGGAGCCACAACAACGACGCCTACGGCTCGTTGTTCCTGCAGTACAAGCGCCCGCGCTGGTCGGTGGGCATCCCCTGGCTCATCAACGGCTACTCCTACGACATCGAAGACGGGCCCAGTTACGATGAGGAGGCCATCGGCGTCAGCATCTGGTGGAACTACCACAAGGACAAGGACTTCTACTTCGAGTACGCAGCCCAGTCGGGGCACTGCAATCGCCGCCGGTACACTCGCGGAGGCAACACCCGCCCCGAGGCCAGCATGGCCAGCATGGAGCTGGTCAAGAGCGACAAGCTCTCCCTCTCCGGGGTTATGACGCACATCGAGGCGGAGTACGATATCATCTACTCCTCGCTGCACCCGTACTTCATAGGAACCTGCTGCTCGCGTCTCACGCCCGGCTTCCCGTGGGACCGCTGGATTCTCAGGCCCCTCTGCGTCACCAACCTGGAGATGTGGGGCTTGCAGGGGACGGCTCATCTGAACAACGACCGCTGGCCGCTGGATCTGTTCTACTACACTGTGGACGACCTCAGCGACTGGTGGGTGGACTCGCCGCTGGACGGGCTGCACTACGACACGCTCTACGGCGCGCGCCTGCGCCATCAGATCTCCGAGGGCGTGGAGGCCAGTCTGACATACGCCCACCAGGAGCCCACTGGCCGGTTCCCGGACACCAACCGCGACCTGTTACAGCTCCGCACGGTAGTCTCCTTCTGAGCAGCACCCACTTACCCTTGGCAGTCGTTAGCCGTAGTTGGCTGTCGTCTGCCGTCGTTGTCTGCCGTTTCCCCCTCAAGCTCCGTGCCTCCTGAACCGATACTCCTTACGCTAGGCCCCAGGCCCTCCAGGCGTTATCCCGCCTTGACGGGATGGGGCCGTAGCCAGTAATCGGCAACTCCTGCGCGTGCCCCGCATTTCCAGCGGAGCGCTTGCGCTGCGGTTGCCGACAACGCGGCGAGACCGGGGCTGCCCGGACCCGGTCTCGCCCGGAAACAGCAGCGACGACGCCCTAGGTCGGAGCTCCTGCTCCGACAGCAACCGCAACGGCGACGGCAACGACAACCACAGCGCCAACCGCACACCGTGGCGGCTCGCCGTTTGCCCATTGCCTATTGCCCATTGCCTGCCGCTTGGCACGTGAATTGCAACCTTTGCGGGCGAGCTGACTGAGAAAACGACAGGGAATGGGGCAACGGCGAACGCCAAACGGCTCCACTATCCGGCGCCGAGCCTCCAGCCTCCAGCATCTGGCCTCTGCCGTACGCTGCGTCCCACAGACCACCTGCAATGGAGAAGCAAGAGCTGCGCAAGGCCGCGATCGTGCTCGCCAGCCTCGACCGCGAGACGGCCGCCGCGATCTGCAGGCAGATGAGCGAGGCGGAGACAGAGATACTGCTCAGCGAGGTCGCCAACCTCCAGACGGTGGATCCCCAGGAGCAGCGGGAAGTGCTTTCTTCCTTCCGCGACCATCTGGGCGATACCACGGGGCTCGGGGGCCCAGGCCTGGCCGAGCACCTGATGACCTCCGTCCTGGGGCGCAAGACCCCACGCCTGCCCGACGCCAGGCGCCTCTCCGCACTAGAGCGCCTCCGCAGCCTCAATAAGCTGGACCCGCACTCGCTCTGCCGACTGCTCCAGGGAGAGACCCCTCAGATGGCCGCCCTGGTGCTCGGTCAACTCTCCGCCGAGAAGGCGGCCGAGGTGCTGATGGTCTGGCCGGAAGAGGAGCGCGCCGAGTTGGCTCTGCGTGTGGCGAAGCAGGGCCAGTTAGCGCCGGGCGCAGTGGATGCCATCGGAGAGGCGCTCGACAGCGATGCCTGGCTCCCGGGGGAACAGGGCGACGCGGACGCCGGCGTTGAGTTCCTGGCGAGACTTCTCGAAGATATGGACCGAGGCGCCGGCAAGAGCCTCCTGGAGGAACTCCGCACGCGCGATGAGGACCTCGCCAACATCGTGGGGGAGCGACTGTTCACCTTCGAGAACGTCACACAGCTCAGCGATAAGGACCTCCAGCGTCTGCTGCGCGAGGTAGAACACGACATTCTCGCCCGCGCTCTCAAGGGTATTGCCGACTCGGCAAAGGAGCATATCCTTGCCAACGTGTCCGCCCGCGGGCGGGAGATCCTCGAGCAGGAGATGGAGCTGCTCGGCCCTGTACTCGTGCGCGACGTCGAGGCCGCCCAAAAGGACGTAGTCAAGAAGGCGCTCGAACTCGAGGAGGCCGGCGAACTCACCCTGTCTGCCGAGGAGGAGGAGTACGTCGAGTAGCCGTACCGCTGACGGCGCGACTGCCGTTGCTTGTAGGTCAGAGTTCCTGCCCTGTCCGCCGTTTCATCCCCTGTAGTCCCGCGAAGCGGGACGAAGCGGCAAGCCTTGGCGAAGGCGGCGCGCCTCGTCTGCCAGGCTGTTGGCCTTCGTCGTGGCCGTTGCTGTAGTCGCTGTCTTGGCTGTCGTTGCTTTCGTTGCCGCCGTTCGCCGTTTCTCGCCTCTCGCCTCCAAAAGGAGGTGCGTTTGTCCTGGACACGCGCGTGACAGAGCCTCAACCTGACAGCCCGGCCGAGACCACCGGAGAAAGCGCCCCCCCCGGGGAGGCCGCCGACGAACAGTCACACACCCCCACCGCCGCCGCCCAGCACTCTTCGGCCCCTACGCCTGCGGGGGAGAAGGCTCCCGACGTACCCAAGCCTTACGACTTCCGCGCCGGCAACGAGCTGTCGCGGGACAGCCTCCTTCAACTGCGAATTCGTTGTCAGCGCCTATGCAAGGTGCTCGGTCCCGTCGCCAGCGCTTATCTGGACACCGCCGCCGATACGGAGATGGAGATGCTGGAGGCGACCAGCTTCGAGCAGTGCCTTCAGAATCTGCCTGACTCGGCGGCGGTCGCGTTCATAGAAGTTGCCGGGCACCTCTCGGAGATAGCCTGGGAGGTGGACGGGAACCTGGTCGGCGGGATCGTCGGGAGAATGTTGGGCGGCCCCGCCCTCCACCTCGATCGGCCACCCACCGCTCTGGAGGCGGCCTTACTGGGGCGCTTCATTGAGGAGATGGTGGACGTCTGGGCGGCGACCTGGGAGGGGCTGGCGCAGCGAGAGCCCACGGTCAGGGAGGTGGTGGTAGACCTGGCCCAGTTGCAGACCATGGTGCGTGACGAGGAGGTGGCCTGGCTGGCGATTCGCACTCGGGTCGGGGACGAGGAAGGCACTATGAACGTCTACCTGCCGCTCAGCACAATCCAGCGCCTGCTGGAGGCAGAGGAGAGCAGCGTCCAAGCAACGGCCGCCCCCTCCCCGCTCGTGCTCACCGACCCGGTCGGTCAGGTCAAAGTGCCTGTGAGCCTGGTGGTGCATCAGAGCACCATCTCGCTGAGGGAGGCGATGCGCCTTCGCCCGGGCGACGTCATTCCGCTCAGGAAGCCCTTGGATGCCCCTCTGACCGTAGCCGTGCGTGGTCGCGCGAAGTTCCTGGCCCAGGCCGGGGTGCGGCAGGGGTACCTGGCTGCCAGGCTGCTGGCGCCCTCTGACGACTTCGCCCCTTAACCCCAACCATTCGCGTAGGTCGGGCTTCCAGCCCGACAACACTGCAATGCCCGCCGTACTTGGTACACTTATTGCGGAACTCCCTGCCAGCAGCGCAATCTGACCATCGGCCAAGCGGTCCCTGAGGAGGGCAGGACAATGTCAGCGCGAGTTCTGTTGCTTGAGCGCGACGAGCAGTTGCGCACCGACTACCGAAACGCCCTTGAGGAGGATGGCTACCAGGTCAGGACGGTGACCGACGCCGAGGGCGCGCTCGCGGTCATAGGCGAGGATTGGCCGGATGTGGCAGTGTTGAACTTGACCATCCCCGGCATAGATGGCATGGAGCTGCTCTGGGAGATAGCGAAGCTCGACCGGCCCGTGCCGCTGATTATGAGCGCGCTGCCTGCGACCCGGACCGAGGAGGTGGTGGCCTGGGTGGCCGAGGGCTTCGCCAGGACGACCCCGGACTTCCCGCGCCTCAAGGAGCGCATCTCTCGGGTCCTCACCCGAGAGTCCCAGCCCATCCCGCCGGCGGTGGCGTAACGACGGCCAACGCGCAAAGGGGAATGACAGAGCGGCAGTGATGCCCTCAAGTCCGCGCCCGGCCCGCCGATATACACTCACCGGGCGGGGAGCCGGCCAGCGGACAGCGGCGAGCCCACTTGCTGTGATCGGTGTTGCAGCTTCCGTCGCTGCCGTTGGCGGTGGTTGCCAGTCGTTCGCCGCCTTTCGCTGCCGTAACAGGGGGCTCGTCGAAGTGCTCGACTTGCACACCGTTGTTGCGACCACGTTGCACCAGGTCCCCACCGTCAACTCTCAATTGATCGTCCGCAGCGAACTGTTGCAGCTTCCCTACCTCGACCTGTGCGCGAGAATCACAGAGGAGGCGGAGGAGAACCCGGCGCTGGAGGTCGAGCTGGACCCGCTGCCCCTCGAGCACGCGGGCCTGGCGGGCGAGTGGCAAGAGGAACCCGCCCACGCCGGTGCCGGCGCTGAGGAGCGCTCGAGCTGGGGCGATCCAGCCTCACGCGCCCCTGCCGAGCACACGCTCAGGGACGATCTGCGCTGGCGCGTGGGCTGTCTCACGGATGCCCAGGAGCGCCGCATTGCCGAGTACCTCATCGAGAGCATTGATGAGCGGGGCTATGTGACCACGACCGTCTTCGACGCGGCCCTCGAGCTGGACGTGTCCGAGCGGGAGGTCGAGGCAGCGCTGGAGCGTCTCCAGAGCCTGGGGCCCCCGGGCGTCGGCGCGCGCGACCTGCGCGAGTGCTTGCTGCTGCAGTTGGCGACCTTCGCCCGCGAGCCGGCGCACGTGCGGGAGGTCATCGCGCACTGCGCTCAGGCGGTCGAGCGCGGCGGCTGGGCGCGCCTCTCACGCACCCTGGGGCTCGACGAACAGGAGTTGGCGCAGGCCCTGGAGTTCATACGCGAGAGTCTCCATCCCTACCCGGGCGAGCAGTTCCGCCCCCCCTGGCAGCACCTCCTCCCCCGCGATGCAAAGGCGCCCCGCGCTCTGCCCGAGGCCGCAGTGTTCTCGCACAACGGCCAGTTCACGATCGAGTTGGCCGCCTCGCGCCATATCAGAGTGCGGCTGAGCGAGGCTTATCGCCGCCTGGACGAGAGCATGCGCTCGCTCAACACTCGCGCCAGCGACGAGGCGACCACGCGCGCGCGGGCCCAGGTGCGCGCCGCCCGCCAGTTGATGTGGTCTCTCGACCAGCGCAACCGAAGCGTCTACAGGATCACCCAGGCAATCGTCGAGGTCCAGGCCCACTACCTGCGCGAAGGTCCTCTGGCCCTCAAGCCGCTGACCCACAAGCAGATAGCGGCGACGGTCGGCCTGCACGAATCGACCGTCTCCCGCGCGGTCGCCGGCAAGCTGCTTATGCTGCCCTCGGGGAGCCTCGTGCCCTACTCACGGTTCTTCGAGAGTGCGCTTCCCGCCAAGACGGTCATCAAGAACCTCATTCGCGCCGAGCTACCGGGGGCGCCCCTGACCGATGAACGCCTTCAGAACCTGCTCACCGAGCAAGGCTTCGAGCTGGCCCGGCGCACCGTCACCAAGTACCGACTCGCCCTCGGCATACCCTCCTCCCAACGGCGGAGGCTGGAGGCTGGACGCTCGAAGCTGGTCAACAGAGCGCCAACGCTCTAGAAGCCGTTTCAGAACCTACGGTGGGGCAGGCTTCCAGGTCTACCCGCCATAGCCTTGGCGACGGCGGGCCTGCCAATGCCGTCTCGGGGGGCTCAACCGCTTCTGGCCTCGGGCCGGCGCCGTACCCCCTCCCCGGGATTGACGGTACGTGGTTTCCAGCCTCCAGCTTCCAGCCTCCAGCCTCCGCCGTACGGCACGCGTATTGCATAGGCTGGGGTAGGCTCTGCCACGAGCAGGCAGCCAACCGAGGAGATGGCGGCTATGTCGCAGAGGCTGGTCACGGACGTAACGACTCTCGCGCTGGAGAGGGCCCTCGATGGCGCGGCCCTCCAGCAGAGGCTGATAGCCAGCAACCTCGCGAACCTGGAGACGCCCGGGTTCATCGGCAGGCACGCCAGGTTCCAGGACAGCCTCCGGGCGGCGCTCGTCGCCGAGCGCTCCGCCTTCGCGAAGCGCACGACGCACAAGCGCAGTCGCCGGACGCTTGCCAACGCGGCGCCCCGGCTCCCAGCGCTTCGCCCTTCGCCAGGGCTTCCCCCTTCGCCAAGGCTTCGGGGGACAAGTCGGGCGACAAGTCGTCGGACCGGGCAGTCTCCTCTCGAGGCCGTGCGGCCCTCTGTTGCAGCCTCCCCCGCGCCGCCCACGCAGCCGAACGGGAACAACGTGAACATCGAGGCGGAAATGACGGCTCTGAGCGAGAGCGTCTTGCAGTACGAAGTGCTCACCCGGCTGCTGAACAAGAAGCTGCGGATGGTCGGGGTTGCGATAGGTGACGGCAAGTGAGGCTGATGCCGCCCCAGCGCCCCCTCCCAAACGCGTAGGGCGGGCTTCCAGCCCGCCAATGCCGTTGCTGTCGTGGGGCAGGCTTCCAGCCTGCCGGCGGGCTGGAAGCCCGCCCCACAGAGAAAGGCCGGGGGTAAGGCTGCCGTTCGCCTGGGAGGTCAGCAATGAGCATATTCACCGGTATGAGAATCAGCGCCTCGGCCCTCAGGGCCGAGCGCACCAGGATGGACGTCATCACCGAGAACATCGCCAACGTGGAGACCACGCGCACCCCCGAGGGTGGCGCCTATCGCCGCCAGCAGGTTGTGCTGAGCACGTGGTCCCGCCGCGTGGGCAGTCCGCTCGGCACAAGGGGCCGCGCTTATGCGGGCGTGCGCGTGGCTGCGGTCGAGCCGGCTCCGGGCGAGCTGCCGCGCGTGCACAATCCCAGCCATCCTGACGCCGACGAGGACGGATACGTGCAGATGCCCAACGTGGACCTGCCCACGGAGATGGCTGACATGATCGTGGCGGCCCGCGCCTACGAGGCCAACGCCGCGGCCTTCCGCGCCGGTCGCGATATGATCCGCCACTCCCTGAGCATTCTGGCGTAGTCTCGGACATCGGATCTCGGACATCGGACCTCCGACTAACAACACAACCTGCGCCGTAGTCCGAGGTCCGATGTCCGAGGTCCGAAAGGGAGCGAGAGCCAAATGAGAATGCAGCCCACTGATACTGCCGTCGTTCAACTCCAGCCCGTGAGACTGCCCGCGTCCGAGGCCGGGGGAGCAATAACGCCCGCCGCCATCGCCGCAGGCCCGCCGCAGGCGGAAGCGCGAGGCGGCAGCTTCGCCGACCTGCTCGGGGAGGCCCTGCACACGGTCAACAGCCTCCAGCAGGACGCCGACCTGGCGGCCGAGCGCGTCGCCACCGGTGACGCCGAGCACCTCCACGAGGCCATCATCGCCATGGAGAAGGCCGACCTCGCCCTGCGCATCACTGTGCAGGTGACGCAGAGGGCCATCGAGGCCTACAAAGAGATCGCTCACATGCAGCTCTAAACGGAGGGCAATAGGCAATGGGCAGTAGGCAATGGGCAGACGACTGAACGGCAGGCAAAGGGCAAAGGGCAAAGGTGAACGGCAAAGCCATTCCGCATGGAGGTCTTGCCGTTGGCGGTGCTGTGGCCCCATTGCCCATTGCGCATTGCCCGCGGTGGCGGTGCGGTGGCCCCATTGCCTATTGCCCATTGCCTATTGCCCTTGTAGTGAACAGCGATGCTGAGTCAAATCGCCAACCTCTGGGCCCAACTCGAGCGCCGCCAGCAGACGACCCTGCTGGTGTTGGGCTTCGCCATTGTGGCCGGCCTGATCGGGATGGCCTGGTGGATCAGCAAGCCCCTCTACGCGGTGCTCTACGCCGGTCTCTCCGCCGAGGACGCCGCGGCCGTCGTCGAGCAGCTCCGCGAGCAGAGCATCTCCTACCGGCTCAAGGCCGGCGGCGGCACGGTCGAGGTCCCGCAGGAGAAGCTCTACGAGCTGCGCCTCGAGCTGGCCGGCAAGGGCCTCCCGCACACCAGCGTCGTCGGCTTCGAGCTGTTCGACCGCGCCAGCTTCTCCGCCAGCGATCTTGAGAACAGCGTCAACCTCCAGCGCGCGCTTCAGGGAGAGCTTGAACGCAGCATAAGCACGCTCGATGAGGTGACCAGCGCGCGCGTGCACCTGGCCCTGCCGGAAGAGCGCCTGTTCACCGAGCAACAGCAGCAGGCGAGCGCGGCGGTGGTGGTAGGCCTGAGCGGCGGCAGGCTGACGCCCTTGCAGGTCGGAGCCATCACCCAGCTCGTAGCCAGCGCCGTCCCCAACTTGCCGCCCGATGCGGTGACCGTTGTGGACACGGCCGGGCGCATCCTCTCCGGCGGCTGGGACGAGGCCGGCGGCTTTCGCACGCTCGCCCAGTTCGAGGCCCGCCGCGCCTACGAGGACCGCCTGCGCGACCACCTTCAGTCTATGCTCGACGCCATCCTGGGAGCGCACAAGTCCGTGGTCCGCGTGCAGGCGGCCCTTGACTTCCAGTCCGAGGACCTCACCAAGGAGAGCGTCGAGCCGGCGGCGGGCGAGCAAATGGTCACGCGCGAGGAGATAACCGAGGAGACATACAGCGGCGAGGCCGCCGAGACCGGCGGGCCGGCCGGCATCGCCACCGCTCTTCCCACGGAGATCTCGGAGGGCGGCGGCTCCTACAGTCACAAGCACGAGAGCCGAGAGTATGATTACTCCCGCAACGTGGAGCAGATACACAAGCCACCGGGCAGGCTTCAGCGGCTGACGGTGGCGGCGGTGATAGATGAGGAGCTGGGGATGTCGCTGGTGGCGAAGGTCAGTGACCTGATCACGGCGGCGGCGGGCATTGACCCCGAGCGCGGCGATCAGGTCACGGTCGAGACCATGAAGATAGACGCCATCGCGGTCGCGGAGGAAGCGGCCAAGGCCGCCGAGCAGCACGCGGCATCCCGCGCCAGCGAGCGTTCTATGCGCCGTGCCCTTCACTACGGCAGCTTTCTCCTGATGGCCGCGATGGTCGCCGCCACCCTCTACCTCTTCCTGCGCCGTCTCGCCGCGCTTCCCCAGCCGGCCCCGGCCCCGGCGGCGGTCGCGGAGCGGGCCGAGCCGGGCGAGGAGACCGAACCAGCCGAGCAGGCCGCAGCAGCCGAGCAGACCACGGAGTTCCCACCTGCCCCGGCCTCGCAAGAGGAGGCCCCAGCCGAACTCGTCTCCGAGCTGTCCACTATCGGCGCTGATGCGCCCGATGTCTTCGCCAGGCAGCTCCGAGGCTGGATAGGCCCACCCGATACGGAATAGGGGACACTCGCAGATGCCCGAGGCCGAAGCTCAACCGCGTAGGTCGGCCTTCCAGCCTGTCCGCCATAGCCTTGGCGACGGCGGGCCCGACTCGTCCGCCAGCATTCAGCCCTACCGCTGGCCCGCGCTCGACGACACGGCCGAGCTATCGGAGCCCGAGTTCGTCCCCATCTCCCTGCACCTGGTGGCGACGGCCGCTGCGGTGGAGCCGGCGCAGCATCAGTGGAAGCCGACCGCCGCCGAACGCCAGGCCAGCGCCGAGCGGATCCTCCAGACAGCCCACGAGCAGGCCGAGCAGATACGCCGCCAGGTCGAGCAGCAGGTGACAGCCGAGGCGCGGCAGAAGCTCCAGGCCGCCCTGCGCACGGCCACGGAGGAGCAGACGGCAGCCTTCGAGCAGGCGCGCGACCAGTTGCTACACGACGCTCGCAGCGCCTATGAGCAGGGGCTCGCCCAGATCGAGGCCGAGATGCTCTCCCTCACCGCAGCTATGGCCGAGAAGGTCATCAGGCGCAAGCTGGAGGCTGACGATGAGATCGTCCTGGACGTGGTGCGCGACACGCTGGCCCAGGCCGCAGGGGCGAACCAGGTGACCGTCAGAATCAGTCTCGCGGACGAGCCGCTGGTGCGCGAGGCCCAGCGCCAGCTCCTGGCCACCCTCGGGCCCGTGGATGACCTGCGGATCGTCGCTGACGAGCAAATCTCCCCCGGCGGCTGTCTGGTTGAGACCGAGCGCGGCAAGTTCGACGCCCGCATTGACACCCAACTGCAACTGCTCAGCGAGAAGGTAGACCGCCTCCTCAAGGCCGGATGATGAACACTGACCCCTACGCCGACCTGCGCTCCCGCCTGGCGCAGGTTGACACCATCCGCCGCACCGGCCGCGTGGTTCAGTCCATCGGCATCGTCATCGAGTCCGAGGGCCCGCCCGCGCGCGTGGGGGAGCTGTGCGAGATCGCCATGGGCCAGGGCGATCCGATTGTCGCGGAGGTCGTGGGCTTCCGCGACCAGCGCCTGTTGATGATGCCGCTGGGCGAGACCCGGCAGATCGGCGCCGGCAGCCAGGTCGTCGCCACCGGCCAGCCTATGACGATGCCGGTGAGCGAGGGGCTGCTGGGCCGCGTCTTTGACGGGCTGGCCCGACCTCTGGATGGCCGCCCCCCGCCGCCGCCGGAGGCCTTCCTGCCGGTGGACTCGGCTCCCCCGCAGGCGATGCAGCGCCTGCCTATCACCGAGCCCCTTCCCCTGGGCGTGCGCGCGCTCGACGGCATCCTCACCTGCGGCAAGGGCCAGCGCATCGGCATCTTCTCCGGCTCCGGCGTGGGCAAGAGCACCTTGCTGGGGATGATCGCGCGCAATACCGAGGCCGACATCAACGTCATTGCGCTCATCGGCGAGCGCGGCCGGGAGGTGCGCGAGTTCGTCGAGCGCACCCTGGGCGAGGCCGGCCTCGCGCGCTCCGTGGTCATAGCCGCCACCAGCGATGAGCCCCCGCTGGTGCGTATGCGCGGGGCGCAGATTGCCACCACCATCGCCGAGTTCTTCCGCGACCGCGGGCACCACGTGCTGCTGATGATGGACTCCATCACCCGCTTTGCCTGGGCGCTCAGGGAGGTCGGGCTGGCGGTCGGGGAGCCGCCCACCCGCAACGGTTACACTCCCTCGGTCTTCGCCGCCCTCCCGAAGCTCCTCGAGCGCACCGGGATGTCCGACACCGGCAGCATCACCGCGCTGTATACGATCCTCGTCGAGGGCGACGATATGACCGAGCCGATCGCCGATGCCGCCCGCAGCATCCTCGACGGGCACGTCGTCCTCTCCCGGGACCTGGCGAACCAGGGCCACTACCCGGCCGTGGACGTGCTCGACAGCGTCAGCCGGTTAATGCCGGAGATTACCGACGACGACCACCGCGAGGCGGCCCGGCGGCTTTGCGAGTCGGTCGCCACCTACCGCGAGTCGGAGGACCTCATCAATCTCGGGGCCTACGTGGCGGGCAGCAACCCCGACGTGGACCGCGCCCTCGCCCTGCGCAAGCAGATCAACGCCTTCCTGCGCCAAGAGGCCGAGGAGTGCGTCAGCTTCGATGACACCCTCGCGCAGCTCGGCCTCACCGTCCAGCTTCCGCCCGAAGCCCTCCCTGACGCGTCGCCCTCTCAGCCCGATCAGGCCGGTGCGCTGCGCCGCCACCTCCCCCACGCGCTGACGGTCTTTCAGAGGGCCGCCGCCGAACCCGAGGGCCGCACAACCCAGGGCTGAGTCGCCTCCTCGCACCCACGCCAAACTACCCGTCCTGCCTCCCTCAAGTTCTGCGCCGGTTCGCCGATAAACACCCTGTCCAGCGGAGCGCTTGCGCTCCGCGCCGAGAAAGGGCAAGCCCTCGGCTGGGAAAGACGTGGGACCAGTGCGGAAATTCCAGTTCTCCCTGCAAACTGCTCTTGACCTGCGGCGGCGCGAGGAAGAGGCGGCGCAGCAACGACTCGCGGAAGCTCAGCGGGCCGCCGAGGGTCTCCGAGCGCACCTGCGCGACACCGAGGCGCGCTACGCCGAGGTAGTCGCGAGCGTGCGGCGCGGCATCGCGGGCCTCTGCCCCTCCCCCCCTACGGGGGGGAGGGGCAGAGGCCCGGCGCGCGCTGGCTCCCGTGCCACCGTTGAGTTGGCGCACGTCGCCCGCGCCGAGGACTACCTCTTCAGGCTCAAGGACCTCATTGACCTCCAGCGCCAGCGTCTTCAGCAGGCCGAGCAGGTATCCGAGCAACGCCGCCAGGAGGCGCTGACCGCCGCGCAGAGACACAAGAGCCTCCAGCGCCTCCGCGAACGCCAGGAGAAGCAGCATCGCCGGGAGGCGCTCGCGCAGGAGGCCCGCTGGCTGGACGAGGTCGCCGTGACGAGCTTTCCCGGGGGCCGTTCCCGGCGTGCCGATCGCGCCGCGTAGACTCGGAACAGCAAGTCCGACCGACACGTGCCGTTCGAGGGGGCAGCTATGCACAGTCGTCTGCCGGAACTGCTGGAGCGCGTCGCTCAGATTCGCGCCGAGCTTCGACAACTCAAGCCGGCAGACGCGAGGCCCAGCACCGAGCCTGAGCGGAGCTTCCGGGACCACCTGGCCGGCGCCACCACGCGGCCATCTGCCCAAGCCGGGAACGAGGCGCGGGCCAAGTCCCCTCCGCCCCTGGTGTGCAGCTCCAGCGAGATCAATGCGCTCGTGCAGCAGGCGGCCCTCAAGCACGGCGTCAGCGCCGACCTCATCCACTCAGTCATCCGCGTTGAGGCCAGCTACAACCCCCGCTGCACCTCCTCAGCCGGCGCGATGGGGCTGATGCAGCTTATGCCGGGCACCGCGCGCGGCCTTGGCGTGACCGATCCCTACGACCCCGCTCAGAGCATTGACGGAGGCACTCGCTACCTGCGCGAGCAGCTCGACGTCTTCGATGACACGCGGCTGGCCCTGGCCGCCTACAACGCCGGGCCAGGAGCCGTCAGGCGCTACGACGGCGTGCCGCCGTACCGGGAGACCCAGGCCTACGTGAGGCGTGTACTGGAGTACCTCTCCGAGCGAAGCGGCCAACAGCGGACAGGAGAAGTTCGGGAAGCCGATGGCTAACTCGATGCCGCAGGGAATTCAAATCGGGGGACACCATACTTATCTCGGACCGCGGGCACCGATAGCCGCCGGAGGGGAGTCCGCCGAGATAAGTGATGGTGTCCCCCGATTTTCGGGAAGCACGCAGACCGGGACCAAGCACGGTGATCCCGTCGCCGGGACCGAGGAGTTCGCGGCGCTGCTCAGCGCCTGCCTGCCGCATCCCTTTGCACCCATCCCGGAGGAAGCCCAGTTCCTCCAGGAATCCCAATCTGTCGCGGCCCTCGGCGCTGAGCAGCCGAACCCGAGCCTCGTGCCCCAGTTGGGGCAGGCGCGTACGGCAGCGACGACAGCAACGGCAACAGCAACGGCGACAGCAACGGCAATGATGAACGCCTCTGCGGGGGGTGAGGACACCCCCCGCCACGATACGACGACGAGGGCGTCTGCCGGCACGATTGCGTCCGCGCGCGCGGACCTTCTGGCAAACCGGCCGGGCGATGATCCGTATCTGTCTATCCGCAGTCCGAGCAGGAGCCTCTTTCGCCGAGGCCTCGCCCTTCGCCAAGGCCTCCCCCTTCGTCCCGCTTCGGGGGACTACGGGGGAGAAGTCGGCGCACAAAAGGCCGGACAACCAAGCAACTCCGACCTACGCTGGACGCGTAACGTCTTCGCCTTGAGGGCGCACACGGTTCCTGTTTTCCCCTCCCTACAGGGAACCCGGCCCGAAACCCCGCGCTCTCAAGGCGATTCCCCCTCCGTCGGAGGCACTGCGCCGCAGCAGCCAGCCGCCCGGCCCTTCCCCGCCGCCGCCATCGCACGCCATCCGGGGGGCAAAGCTGTGCCCATCTCCGGGGGCGAGACGGCTCGCGCTCCGGTCACATTCGTCGCCCCTGATACGCTTCCCAGCGGGGCACCAGATGCCGCGCCCCCGGTCGCAGATGGACCTGCAATCCACACCCGGCCCAGGCCTCGCACTCACGTGGACGAGCCGAGGACTGCCCCCTCATTGCACAGAGCGCAGGATCCCGCTGCCGAGCTGGCCCCGCAACAGAGACCCAACCGACACCCGTCAGGCCTGACCCAGGCATACCAGGATCTGACCACACTGCCAGTGCGTTCGCGCCTGAAGGGGACACCACGCGCACCGTCCCCGACCACGTCGGTGTCTGATGCCTCGTCTTCGCCAACGCACGAGGCCCCGCTGGGGCCTGCCGGTCACGGAACGGACGGCCAGGCAACCGCCCGTCCGCTCACCATCCCGGTAGGGCGGCCCGCCCTCGCAACGCCAGCGCAGGCTGCTGTCGGCGCGCCGGCCGGCACTCAGGCAACAGGCAAGTCCGACGAGGTAGCAGTTCGCCGAACTCCCTCGACCGTGGCACAGGCGACCTCGCCTGTGCAGAGCACGAACGGCAGCGGGCCTTCGGCCCACCGACAGGCGGGGTCGCCTGTCGCACGAAACGACCTCGCCCGTGGCGTGTCTGGGGCCGCCGTCGTGCCCGCCCCACAGCCAGACAACGACGGGCAGGAGGCACGCCCCCGTCCGGTTACCATCCCGGTAGGGCGGGCTTCCGGCCCGCCGTCGGAAGCACACGGTTCGGCTGGCAGGCCCGCCTTCGCCCCTTCCGCCGTCGCTGAAGCTACGGCGGACAGCTCGGAGCTAGGGCGGACAGGCTTGGAAGCCCGAACGGCGGGCAATGGGCAAGGACGAACGCCAACCGCGAACGGCGGGCAACGGGCAACACGCGCACCGTCCCCAACCACGTGGGCGCCTGAGATCCTCCCTTCACCAGGGCGCGAGGTCCCGCTCGGGGCTGCCCGCTCGTCAGGTAGAAGCTCTCTCATGACCGTCCAGAACGGCATTGGCGGGCTGGAAGCCCGCCCTACTGGAGGTCATCTGGAGAACGGCAACGGCGGCCTGGAAGCCCGACCTGCGGAGGCTGAATTGCCGGGCCCGCCGTCGCTCCTTCCCCCTTCGCCAAGGCTTCCCCCTTCGCCAAGGCTTCGGGGGACAAGTCGGAGCTATGGCGGACAGGCTTGGAAAGCCCGACCTGCGGAGGCTGCTGTCCCAGCTTCGCCAGAGCGAGGCGAGGCCGGAAGATGGGGACACTCACCTGTTTCGCCGCTCTCACCGGCGATCCGCGCCGCCCCGGGAGAGCGAAACAGGCTGACTGTCCCTCATTTCCCGGAGGATGCCCCTGACGGAGAGGTGACGAGCGCAGCGCTGGGCGCGCAGGCCGCGCCGCTGCCGGCGAGTCCCATCGAGGGGCCGGTGCGCGTAGCGGCCGTCCGCGTTCCTGACATTGCCGCCGACTCCCTCCCCGGGCAGGGCGAGGTAAGGCACCTGCGCCTGGAGATCGAGCCACCGGAGCTGGGCGCCTGCGAGTTGGAGTTGACCGTGCGCGAAGCGGATAACCCACTTCGCAAAGCCTTGCACGCGGTGGTGATCGCGGAGCGTCCGCAGACGGTGGCCGCGCTGCGCGAGGCGGAGCCGCAGATACGGCAGGCGCTTGCCGACCAGAGCATCGAGGTGGGCAGCTTCGAGGTCGCCCAGGGCAGCGGCAACGGCTCGGAGGCTACGGGGGGACAGTCATCCCGCCCAGGCGGGATGACTGTCCCCGAGCCCTCCGCTGAGCGCCTCGTGGCGGATCCCGCCCAGGCGGAACCCGCGGTGCTGATGCCGCCGAGGCGGACCGGCGCGCGGTGGGCGCAAGCGAACTACGTGGACGTGTTCGCATGAGGCAGCTGCACAGTCGTTCGTAGGTCGGGCATTCTTGCCCGACTCCCTTGACCGACTGCGGAAACGACACAGAAGTCGGGCTGGAAAGCCCGACCTACGCTGGAACAGCGACCGCGGAGGTGGCCTGAGATGACAGTATGGCCCCTGGGCCTTGAGATAAGGACGCAAGAAGCTGTCTCACAGCCGTCGAGAACGGCATTGGCGGGCTGGAAGCCCGCCCTACGGGAGGTTATGAAACGGGCTCAAGTGTCGTCGGCGCAAGTCGGGGGCACGGCTTGGACCTTCGCCAAGGCTACGGCGCACAAGTCGGGGGCCACGGGGCTCAACCAGGATTTCATGACCTTGCTCGTGGCGCAATTGCGCGCCCAGGACCCGCTGGAGCCGCTGCGGGCGACGGAGTTCACCAGCCAGCTCGCCCAGCTCCAGTCACTCTCCGAACTCACGCTGATGAGCCAGTGGCTGCGCCAGCTAGTTGAGCTGCAGGCCGTCGGGCCGGCCCTCTCGCTTATCGGCCGGCAGGTTGAGTGGCTGGACGGCGCCTCCGGCGAGCGGCTGTCAGGCGTCGTGGAGCGCGTGGAGGCGAGCCCGGCCGGCGGCTTCATGCTGATCGTGGGGGAGCACCGGCTGAGCCTGGATCAAGTGCTTGCGGTTAGCTCTTAGCCAATAGCTATTAGCTAATAGCTGGTAGCTGTGGTTCCTGTCGTCGCTGCCCTCACCCGGAGGCTTGAGCG
>Ga0114922_10001939_pt1 | contig 19546 bp, 15 predicted proteins | sample AartaG_FD_100975 | JGI IMG/M metagenome (GOLD analysis project Ga0114922, IMG submission 100975) | Deep subsurface microbial communities from Aarhus Bay to uncover new lineages of life (NeLLi) - Aarhus_00045 metaG | ecosystem: Environmental > Aquatic > Marine > Oceanic > Sediment | place...
TAAATAGCAAAATTGTGGAGGCCCTGCGGGCAGATAATTAAAATTAGATTCACCTATTTAGGAGCAATAAGAGTAACAAGACTTACATTATGTAGAATTGTCCATTTCTGTCAGCGTCTACTTCGCTGAAGCAAGTTGCGTACTAACCTTGTCGAAGAACTCAATACACCGTTTTACGTCAGGCATTGACTCGAACCAGTTATACGAGTATTCGAGGCCGAACATGGTGGGCTTGATACCCAGACGATGAACTTCTCTGATGAACTTCTCGCTGTTGCCCGCGCCGGTTCCCCAGGGTACATCGTGACCTTTGGGACTCCGCTCGTGCAGGTCGTGCATCTGCACAGTGATCAGGCGATTCTTGAGCATATTCACAGCCTCGACCGGCTCTATGCCGGATCGCATCCAATAGCCAAGATCGGCGCAGGCTCCGATTCGCCTGCTCCGGCCCCGGCAGGCTTTCAATATTCCCTCGGGATTCCAATACAGAGGCGATGCTTTCTTGTCGTGGTTGTGAAGAGCTACATTGATATCATATTCGTCGCAGAACTTCTCGATCATGTCCAGCGCATCGGGAGCAGGTTCGGACATGAACGTTTCAATGCCGATCTTTCGGCCGAACTCGAACACCTTGCGGCAGCCGGCCTCGTCGCCCGGAATGTCGTGAAAGTAATACGTCAGCATACGAACGCCGGCTGTGTCCAATTTCAGCCTGACCTGTTTCAACTCGTCGTCTGTCAATCCCGGCTCGAAATTCTTAGGGATATCTTTGCTGACCTTCTGGAAGCTCAGACCGCCCATGAAGGGCAGGCCGAGCCGGGCGGTGCGGTCGATCGCCTCGAAGAGCGTGTACTTGTGAAAAGTGTATGCCTCGATACCGAGGCGCCAGCCCAACTTTTCCTGGGCTGCGATAGCTGGCGTCAATTTGGCGCTCGGTATTGTCGATGCCGGCAGGTCACCAAGGGCGAACTGAGTGGCTGCAAGATAGAACTCCAGCATCTTCGGGTCCCAGAAGACCTGCGGATGGTGCGCGATCGTGCAGTAGAACACGCGTCCCCGGCCGTACTGGCGGACCCAGGCCAGAGCGTAGTCGTCGTCCTCGCGGATGAGCTTGCCGTAAGCGGGGCCTTGCTTCATGTCGGTTTTCTCGGTGTCGATGCTCATCAGCACGCGGACCCTGTCCCTCGAATAGGGCCCGTGGACGCGAAAGAACTCGTCCTTGTAATCGAAGCCCTTTCCGCCGAAAGGCCGATTGACGGGGTGGCTAGGATCGTCTAGTTTGATGAAGACGTGCTCGTTGTTGGCGCGGTGGTTGGCGCCGCGGGCGCCGATCATTATTCCAAACTCGGGCCAGTCCTCGTGAGCACCGGGCCACTTGGTGAACGCCACCGTTGTGCCGTGCACCCCCAGAAGTCCCCCGCCGCCGTAAACGAATTCGAGCAAGCTTTGTCTAAGCGCCGGGTCTGTAAACAGATTGCCCACTGTGTTGTTCAAAAATATGGCGTCGAATCGCCTCAGATTCTCGGGCTTGAAAACGGACGGGTCTTTGCTGATAACCGTCTCGAACGCGCCGGTTTTCCGCCCCATCAGCGTGAAAGCGTGATTGGCGGTAGGGATGGAGCGGTGCCCGTCGTATCCGACGTTGAGGTCGAAAATGAGCAGTCGCCGCTTCTTGCGAGGCTCAACGAAGGCTCTGGTCGGGATCGCCGCGGCGACCCGTTGTTGCTCTGAAGTTTCAAGCTTGACCTGTGCATCGGCAAGGCCAAGCCACGGTATGGCGAGCATCCCGGCGGACGCAGCAGCACCGCCCAGGAAATCACGCCGCGTTCTGTCAAAGTGTTCTTTTTGCATACTGAGAATCCTAACATATATTTCTGAACTTGCAAGCAGCAGCGCAAACTGTGCCGATCCCGGCTGCAAACCGCTTCTTACTCCCAAGCGGGACCCGCGCTCGATGAAACCTCTGATCCAGGGCTGTATACCTTGGTGATTTGGGTTTTTCTTTCATAAATCGGCATCCCTGCCGTATAGTTTGGCACAAGTAGGCTGGATTGTCACGGAGTTTTTTTTGTTACCTCAGATGGTATCCACGCTTGCGTGCAAGCACTCTGGTCTCATAGCCGCCACGGACTTCGCATGGGGCGGGTTAGCATTCTGTTGGCTTGGTCGTCGTTGATGAATTCTTCCTTCTGCGGGTCCCATTTGAGCTTGCGGCCCAATCTTATCGCGATGTCGTCCATGTGACAGATTGTGTCGGAGCGCACCGCTGTCTCTACGGGGCACATCGTTCGCTGCCTGCTCTTGACGCATTCCAGGAAATTGCGGCGGTGATTGTTGCTCCGCGGCAGGTGAATCTCGTCGGGGCCGATCGTCGCGGTCAGCAGGGACTTCGGCTCGGCCTGGAGATACCCCCGGCCAACCAGGACCCACCCTTCGGTGCCGATAAATAGTATGCCGAGGCCGTTGCGGGCTGCAAATTGTTTCGCTCGCTTTGCGGCGATCCTTCTGCTGGCGTGGATCATCTTTACGCCGTTGGCGTAGGTATGCTCGACTTCCCACTCGGTCACGGTATCTGCGAATCCGTCGGCGGGGATGACGCCTGTACCTTCTATTTCCACCGGGCCCATGTCGTCGGTGCCGTTGCCCCATTGGGCGATATCCACGTGGTGGACCCCCCATGCGCCGCCGAGGCTGCCCAGCGAATAATCGTGGATGTGCATCCATGTACCACCGAGCTTGCCCATTACCCTCGAAGCACATCGCCCGTATGTATAGGGCGACCAGGGCGCGGGGCCGAGCCATGTGTCGTAATCGAATTCATCCCTGGCCGGCGTCGGCTGCGTTGGCTGATTCGGGCAGGTCTGGCTCGGGTGCGAGCCGACGAGTATCGTATGGAGTTTGCCGATTTTCTCGTTGCGCGCCAGCTCGCAGGCAAAGCGGAATTTCTCGTCGGACCGCTGCTGCGTGCCGAACTGGAAGACGACACCGTAGCGGTTGACCGCGTCGCGGACAGCCTTTCCTTCCGCTACGCTCATGGCCAATGGCTTTTCGTAATACATGTCCTTTCCGTTGCGGGCGGCTTCGATGCCTATCAGCGCGTGCCAATGGTCCGGCGTCGCAATCATCACGGCGTCGATATCGCTGCGGGCGAGCAATTCGCGGTAGTCGCGATAGGCCTTGAAACCTTTGCCGCCATAATGCTGCTCGACCTTTTCGACGGCCTTCAGGCGGAACATCTCAAACAGGTCGCTGACGGCGACAGCCTGCACGTCGTCGTAGCCGATGAACGTTCGCAGGTGCCCGCCGCCCATGCTGCCGACCCCGATGAATCCCATTGCAATTCTCTCGCTCGGCGGCACGGCTCCGTTTGCGCCGAGCACCGACGACGGAACGACATAAGGAAAGCCCGCCACACCTAATGCTGCGCCGCCAAGGCTCTTTAGAAACTGTCGGCGATTTGTGCTGTCATCTCTCATAAACTGGGATTTCACATTTAAACACTTAACAAACATAATTTTCTCCGTACTACATCAATAATCTTACCATATTCACCTTGAGCGGCCAAGAATCTTCTTTTCCGAGGCAATTTTACTAAAAATATGCTTGAAAACACGTTTATTTATGTCCCGCTATTTTTTCTAATTCTGTCTTCCGACCTCTGTTTTCCGTCTTCTGTTCTTGCACCTGATACCCTGCTGTCCAATTAAACTCGCAGCGCAGATCCCACACCAATTTAGGCGTAAGCCTAATCTTAATTGGTGCTGGACTAATTAACCAATCCCTAATCCTCTAATACCCTTCATCCGGAGCCCGCCGAAGTCTTCACACTGTTACGTTTAACTTCAATTAAGGAATTCAAATCAGAATACAAATCTTTCCACCCAGGATTAAATTTCTCAATTAATCTGATTTTCCACGACTTGTTCCATTTTTTCAATTGTTTCTCACGCAATACCGCTAATTTCTTACCGTCGCATTGTTCATAATAGACCAGCTTCTTAACTTTATATTTTTCTGTAAATCCGTTACGAAGATCGTTTTTGTGCTCACTAACTCTCCTCTTCAAGTTCTTCGCCATACCAACATACAGCTCCCCTTTTTTACGGCCTGCCAGAATATAAACAAAGTATCCTTCCATTTTTATAGCTTGTCCCTTATTTTAGCTTCCCTGCTTGTTAATAGCTTGTCCCGAGTTTATCCCCGGGAACTGCTCACCTGACTCGCAACAGGGGGAACTAAGCTCACTTGCTTTCTTAGTTTATCCCCGGCGGGTGCTTTCTTAGTTTACCCAGAGTTTATCCCCGAGAGTCCCCCCTTGACTCGCAGCAGGGGAATGTCTGCTCACTTGCTTTTCTGCCGGGGCTTTATTGAAAAGAGTTGTCATTGCGAAGGAGCGAAGCGACTGCGGCAATCTTCATTCTAAATTCTAAATCCTCTAATTCCCTTTTCCGTCTCCTATCTCCTGTATTCTTTTATTTCCCCTGCCTTTCTTAGCTTGTCCCCGGCGGATTCTTTCTTAGTTTACCCAGAGTTTATCCTCGAGAGCCCCCCCTTGACTCGCAGCAGGGGAATGTTAGCTCACTTGCTTTTCTGTCGGGGGCCGGGGGTCGGGGGCAGGGGACCTAATTTTACCCTTGACCTACTACAGGGGGCCGAGGCAATCTCAAAAATAATTAGCTCAGTAATTTGTGTGCTTAGGTTTCTTAATGCTAGCCGTAGGGTGGGGCTTGCCCCACCATTTATTCTGCACACCGTTTCTTCTAATCTACATCCCTGTATACTTCTTCATAACCTCTGCAACCAGTGACGAGCCAACAGAAGTCGCAAAATCGAAAGCCCACTTGCCGGCGGCTTTCAAGTGCCTGATAGCACGTGATTCATCGCCCTCTTTTGCGGCCTTCTCTGCTTTTGCGATTTCACCGGCAGCAACGTCTGCCTCTAAAGAGTCATCTGATTGAGAACGGATTTGTTTCCTAAGTTCCTGAAGCTCCTTAGCAAGAGCGGAAAGATCCATCGATTGACTTTGTTCTATGACCTGTGTTTGTTCAATTGTCGGAGAGACCTCGATGTGAGGACTTATCTCAGGATTTATTTCTATGTGGAGTTGGTAGTCTTCCTGAAAACGCTCTATTCTTTCTTTGTCTTCCATACGTTCGTAGTCTCCTAATAGTGTCTCAATCGAAACATTATCAAAACTCTTTTTACATTCTATTTGGCTTTTCCCTTTTTCCTTGGCCTTAATCAGATCGTAGTAATTGTGAAAATAAGGGTCACTTCTATAATCACATTCACAGCAAACACACGGAATCATCTCCTTTACATAGGGGCAATTAAGCGTCTTATGAATATAGTCGATTTCCCTTCTTATTATTGCAAGCAACTCCCTACACTTATCTCCTCTCGCCCGGATTCTAATCCTGCGATTAAGTCTATCGCTTATTACTAGGGCCGCGCTCTTCTCTCGCTCCAAGATTACACCGTTCTTCCAGTAAAGTTCCTTTTTACAAATGTCGTGTGTCCTGACGATAAACCTTGTAATAATACCGGCTGGCATAAATTCGTATCGGTACTCAAAACGCAAATTCTCCGCATAATCCCACTTAAATTCTGGTCTGCCGGGTCTTAGTAATTCCGGCACTATATACGTTTGTGTTTTCGGAATCTGAAAGCAAAGCTCGAATTTCTTCATCAATTCCAGCATATGAGCAAATTTGTCCTTAGGATAATCAGTCCAGATACCTTTTAACTGATCGAAATGGAACTTCCCGTAGTTTTCCTGAATCTTTCTGGTATCAACTACCTTATATACCGCGTTGGTTGCCCAGTCCGGTTTTAGAAATACTATCTCTCTCAGCACCGCGTTATCAAGAAAGTGCAAAAATACCCCGAGGTCATGATAATACCTACTCAAGAATTCCGCCTTTTCTTCGTTCAGACCAAATTCACTGCATATCAGATTGTATTCGTCAAAGGAGATATAATTCTTATCCAGTTCTTCTAGTCTTCTTCTTATATGAATCCAGGCGCTTGGCAGGAGGGTCCCGATGTGAGGTAGCTGGGTGATCTGTTTCCTGATATTTTGTGATAAACCATCCATTCCTTGTCCTTGTATTGCACTTACTCTATCGAAGCATACAATGTTCTTGAATTTGTCCTGCAGGGATTGCTCATCTAAGCTCTTTATCCGCTCATCGATCTTGTTCAGGACCACGATAACAGGTGAATTGTCACTGAGCAGTTTAATAACGTTCAGCCAGTAATCGAAACTTGTCAGATCATCGTCCTTACGTGCCGTCCATACAAAGAGATACAACGATCTCTTCGTTAGAAAGAACTGGTGCGTTGCATGATAGATCTCCTGGCCCCCAAAATCCCAGAAGTTTATCCTGAAATTCTCTGTTTTGTCCGTGCCAATCGTCCACTGGTTAATTTCAACACCTTCGGTAGTAAGTTCTCTCAAGTCTATGGGCTCATTCGGGGCCATCAGCTTGGTCATTAAGCAAGTCTTCCCAACGCCTCCCTCCCCGACAATCAGAAGTTTCGCCTCATATACTCGTGAAACATCCTCACTTCTAAGTAATTCAAAATAGTTACGAATTGCTTCGATACCTTGATTGACAATCTCAATCGGAGGCATCTTAAGTGGATTACCGACCATGTCCAGTTCCATGAGGTTTTTCAAGTTGACTATTTGAGCCGGCAGCGCACTAAGTTGATTTTGACACAGATTAAGGTAGACCAGATTTTCCAAAAGTCCTATTTCAGTAGGCAACGAAGTAAGTTCGTTGTTACGAAGATTGAGTGTTCTCAAATTCGTCAAATTTCCGATTTCTGGAGGCAGCGATTTTATACCGTTGTAGGACAGATCAACCCATGTTTTACTGTGCTTGGTGGCCCGTTCGATTATTTCGAGGATTTCTTTTTCTTCCATCTCTGAACCTTCCACGGTCTTTCTCGTCTGATCAAAGTTGTTCGTCCCGCTTCTGCCAACAAAATTATGTCCGGCCTTATCATCAAAAGCAAGAAAAATTTCAGAATCCCGCCCTGGATCCTAAGCGGAGTTCTCGAATGGGCTCAGGATGACCAAAAAAAAATCTTTTTTAACCGTTTTTTTGTTGACTTAAGTTTGCAATAACGTTAAAATACTCGAATGTTTGCCAGAAGGCAACCATAAACCGCCAGTAGGCGCCGGTTATAGCGGAGAACCGCACGTTTTCGTATCAGCAGATACACGCCAAAAAGCATCATTTGTCAATAAAACAAAGCAAAGTTTTGAACATTTAGGGGTATTTATGGCTAATGAAGAATCCCTTTTTGCCGGCCTGCATATTATTATGCCAGCCATCCCTGATGGCCCAGCGGACACTGGCAGCAGGATTCCCAGATACTGCTATCGAGAAAGCCTCTGCCAAGTCCGCACTGGCCGACAAATACAAAATCAGTGTAAATCTGTGAAACTTGTCCTGAGCTTGTGCCCAAGGTGCGAAGTCGAATGGATCCGCTGTTGCCATCGTCCATCTTTCATCATCCACCTTCCCTCGTCCTGTGTCTTGAGTCTTGCGTCTTATTAGCTGTTAAAATAGGTAAAAATCCCGCTGATTTTCAATCAAAAACGCTGATACCTAAGAACAAAAATCAAATTTTTTAAAAATTTTTAACTTACTGTCCCAAATCGAGTTACGAGAATCACGAATCGGTATTCGAGTACTTTTTCCAATCAAATGTGCAGGTAGCTCTAATTATAGAGGGAGTGTTTTTTTACTCCCTGAGTTTACCCTCGATGGTAGCTCACTTGCTTTGGAGTTTACCCCCGATGTTATCTTACCTGCCTTTCTGTCGGGGGCCGGGGGCTACTTTTTTCGCCTCCGGCAAAAAGAAGCCAAACTCTAAACTTGTCCTGAGCGTAGCCTGCCCTGAGCGTATTGAGTTTACCCTGAGTGTAATCGAAGGGAATGTTGTAGTCGGGGATCCAGATTAGTCAATCGTCAATATCAAAGTCGAAGATCCGGCGTCGTTTGACGGGTCGAAGATCCGGTGTCGTTTGACGGGTCGAAGATCCGGTGTCGTTTGACGGGTCGAAGATCCGGTGTCGTTTGACGGAATCCGGCCTTCCTTGGACGGAATCAATCTTAAATCCGGAGGACTTATAATGCCAACCGAATCCCAGATACTCGCCAACCGGCGCAACGCACAAAAATCCACAGGCCCACGCACAATACAAGGCAGGGCCGCCATCTCACAGAACGCCGTCAAACACGGCCTTTACGCACGGCAGGACATAATCAGCTCAGAAAGCCAGGCCGACTTCGACCTCTACCGCGAACAGATGCTCAGTGAGCTGGCCCCGGCCGGCCCTATGGAATCTGTGCTCGCAGAACGAATTGTTACTCTCTCTTGGCGGCTAAAACGGGTCTGTAGAATCCAGAACCAGGCCATAGATGCATTGAACGAGGATAATACCTCAAGCCCACTAACTAAACTCACCCAATCACTGTTTTTCAAAAACCACGACAAATCGCAGGCTGGGCCCTCCACCTCCGATGCCCATCTGGCTCTTGGCCGTGTGGCAATAAAGGACTTCTCGAATGCAAGGGTCCTCGATCGCCTCCTGATGTATGAAAGACGAATAGAGCACAGCCTATACAAAACGCTACTCGAGTTTCAGAGACTCAACCTCATCAGAAAACTGGATCATGATTGCCAAATGCAACTTAACCAAATTAATAAATTAACCATCTAACATATTAACCAATTTAACTTGGAGCGAAGCGGAATACCTGCACCAATTGTCCAGCACCAAAACGACGTGTTTTTTTGGTGCTGGGCACGACTAATCAGTGCGGGGCAAATTAACCATTTAGCCATTTAACCACTCACAAACCCTTACCTGACCTGTTATTATGAGGAATAAAACAACAATCAAAACAGCCATCCCGACAACGTCGGGATTCCGCAATTTTGCACTTTGCACTTTGACTTTTGCATTCTCAACCCGCCCCCCACACAAACCACCTATCTTGCCTAACTTACCAACAATTTACTGCCTTTTTATGCAAAACAAACCCAATTTCCAGGATGACCGAATTAACTTAAAGTTCTGTAAAAAAATGACTTATGAATATAAATGCAATTGGACACTTGGTGAAAACAAACCCAAACAAAGCCAATTTCAAACGCAAAAAAGTGCTCCTGCTACTTTGCGAAGTCGCTGCGTAGAAAAAGAAATTTTCAAGAAACTTTTAATATGCACCTGTTTTTATTCGATAATAGTATTGTTTTACACAATATGTACAAAAGGGCATATTTGTCGTTCGAATATGGAGAAGGCTTACAATGCAAATTAGGTACGCTGTTTCTACAATGCTATTTTGGGGACGTGAGCACCCGTTATCTTTTGAGCAGGAGTGCCAATTCCTAAGGTCGCTGGGCTTCGGCATAGAGTTATGGCCAAATATCAAGGGCCAGAGTGATTGTCGTTACCAGAGGCGTAATTGGACCAGGCTTGCGGCCGCTACCAATGATATGTTAGTAATGATGCGTTCCCGAAGTGACAGCCCAACGTTAGAGCAATGGCACGAACAAATCGAATGTGCCAAGCTGCTTGGAGCAAATATTGTAACCGATTTACAAAATATGGGCATACCCGACGTTCCGGAGCTCGACGGCTGTGGTTTTGCTACCGAAGTAGTAAAAATGGCCGAGGAGAATGATGTCAAATTGTGCCTCGAAACAGGTCGGTTGCCGTTGCTCAAACAGGTCGGTGAGAAATTCGAATCCGTCCGATATTGCCTTGACATCGGTTATGCCAATCTGGATAGTGAATATTCTTTCAGGCAATATGTTGATGATTTGGCCCCGAAAGTCTCCCATCTGCACCTCTCTGACAATTACGGCCAAACGGACGACCATGAGCCGCCCGGACTGCATGGCGGAATATCACGTGAAAATTGGGATTATATTCTGAAGATTTTAGGCGAATATGACAATGAAATAGTTGGTTCGTTTGAGATGTGTCCGTGTATGCCGGGTGTGATGATACGCCAGGCAAGCGAGTATTTGTTTGATGTATTGAAATGGCCCAATCGTCCTCGAAAACAACCCAGTTATACGGACGTTGCCTATAATCCGATGTAGGAAAAGCAGAAGTCCCGTCAGAGCTGCCCCCTCCTCCTTGGGAGGTGGATAAATATATAGGGTACCCATCCCCGCGAAAGCGGGGATGGGAATCCCTAAAAAAAGCCGAAACCCGCCGTTTTGCTTAGCTCGCACCCGCCTGCACCTGTCGGTAACGCAGGCACAGGTGCGTTTACGCGAGTGCAGGCGCAAAAACGAAGTAGCGGGGCAAAACAGCCCTGAAAAAGAGGAAAACCAGGTAAATTATCTCTGTAAAGCGTGATACAGCCAAAAGATACAAAAAAAAGCTTGACAATTTCGTACAAATCTTATATACTATAATGTATTCTCGGCTCACTGTTCAATCTGTTTTGTCTGTAAGGAGGTAGTTATGAAAATTGCTATTCATATAATGATAATCGCTGTTTTAGTTATTGGGGGTTGCTCTTCGGGACGAGTAGAAAGCCAATTCGGGGCCGGTTATAACTTCAGCAAGATAGATAAAGTTGCTATCGTGGCCGTTGAGGGCGCTGTGAAAAGCGAGACAGCAAAAAATCAAATTGCTGATTTATTCGCGATGGAATTTCTGAAGAAGGGTTATGCACCTGTAGAGCAGGTCAATGTTAGGGCGTTGCTTGAGGGGCAGAAATTCCAGGCTTCAGAGTTAACCACTGAGGCAGGCACCGCTGAGGCCGAGAAAATTCCAAAAGTCCCTGCGGTTCTTATCATCAGCATCCCACACTTTGGTGATGAAATAGCTATGACGGCAAAGTTGGTGGATATCCAGGATGGCGGCACCCTTTTGTGGATGGGCAGTGGTTCGAGTAAAACCGGGGGATTTTTAGGTCTTGGAAATCTATGGGGCGCCGGTTCTGCTGCCAGCAGCGAAGCAAATGAGCTGTTCGGCGGTGTTGCAGGGGGAATGTTGGGCGGCGCTGCAGGCTCTGCTCTATCACCTCAAGAGACTAAACAAGCACATCGGATAATAAAAAGGATGTGTAGAACTCTGCCCTCGAAGCTGAACACAGATTGGTAAAGCTCATCGAGCTTACTTAGGTCTGACAAAACTTGAACTCTGTTACAAAAACGGAGGGCAAAAGACTACTCTCAGTCTTTGTTTATTTAGTAAGCCTGCAGTTATAGCTCACCCCTGCTTGTTTCCGGCAGGAGTTGTGAAATTTTCCAAAGTCCGACCCCCGATGCTGGCTTGCGATGGCAAGCCGCAAGGGCCCATTCGGGCCTGCGTCTCGACTGCCCGGCTTCGGCCTCCGCCCTGACAAGAGCATCTCGGAAGTCTATTTTTTCTTGTCTTGCTCGTTGCCTATTATATATCCGCCGGCGGCACCAACACCAGCTCCAATCAGTGTTCCTTCCGTATCCCCGCCTATGGCCTGACCGGCAATGGCGCCAACCCCTGCACCGATAAGGGCACCGGTTTGAGCGTCGCTCTCACAGCCGGCAACAAATGCCAAACCAAGACTCATAGCAATTAAAATTATGACCAGTTTCTTAACCATTTTTACTCCATTTCAAATTAAGAAATATGAGGTTGTAAAATCCAAATACTGCGTTCATCCTTCTACTACCAGCCCACCAAAACAGTCAAGACAACAACCTTTTAGTCTTTATAAAGAGACATTTAGGGCTGTTATTTTTGTTCGGCTATTGGGACGGAATAACTTTAATTATATCGATTCTTTCTCCTGCAGTATGAGAAATAACCTCAAAATCAAGATGTTTACTGTTTCCCTGGCATTAGCTATCGACGAGGAAAGATTTTCGCCGAAATCCGAAAACCCGCGATTGACATCGGTCCGCAGTTTGCATATTCTGCTTATTAATGGAAGAAGCAACGGGAACTTCTTATACAGAAAGAAACAGTCTGTTCCACGCCAGAGGCATGCGGGGGACAAGCTTTCCCGTTTTATACAGACTTTATAGGCATTTGTTAGAAGGAGAATGATAATGAAAAAAGCGATTCTGACTCTTATTTTCTTAGCTGTTACTGCTCCTCTATTTGCAAAAGAACTGGTCATCTTCACGGGCATACCTGAAATAAAAATAAGCGAGGGTGGCATCAGTCGTGTAGTAGATGAGAACCCAACCAAAGATAAGGCAATTGAATTCAAATGCATAATCACAAAAATCGATGACAAATATTATTGGACTTCCAGAGAGAACGTTGAATTAATCCCTATTGCCAGTGGAGCATTCATTACCTATTGGGCAGTCAACGCTACTGGATATGTTCGTATCATTAATCCTGAGATGAAAAAAATAGTAGCTATGGCTGGAGATACTGAAGAAAAGTTTGATTATGTGGAGCATTTATTGTTAGGTTTAAAGTCTGTTACTTATTATGGTAAGTCAAACAGTTTAGCTTTGGCAAACAAAAGTCAAGATATAGATTTACTCTGGAAAGCAAGAGCATTAAAAGCTGTAGAAAACATAGAAGTTATGACGGAGAAGTTGCAAAAGGAAGATTCAAAAAAACTCAGATTTGAAATAATATTAGAGTATGCTTACGCAGCTCTATTACTGAATCCTGAAATAATAAGCAAAAAAACTTCTACTGTTAACACTTATCATCTTTTACTAAATTATGGTGATGATGGCGGGTTAGATGTCTTGTATAACTATGACCCAATAAAACAAAAATTACTTTCAGTAAGTATAGACCGTTTACCAAAAGACAGGCGAATTTCCATGATTTGCGATATGCCAAATATTTTTTGGGTATTGAATTACGAAGAACCCAACGAACCGGTATTTGTTTTTAACCGGGCCGACCCTTTTGACATCATGATTTTATCTAAATGATGATTTTTTTCAATATCTCAACGGTATGATTTTTAGAAAAAAACGCTCGTGAGGTTATGGGCAAAACATACGTTCATAGCGTGGCTGTTATAGTAATCCTCAAAATAAGTAAACCAAAAAATCGTGTTCATTTGTGTCAAAAATGGCTTTTTAGCTCAAAATCAAGTATTGCACGTTTACAATATGATGTTGTACGCTTACTCCGTGGCAAAGTAAGCGTGATATGGGGCAGATGAAGTGTAATAAAGGGGAGGTGAAGTATTATCTGCGAAAGATGAAGCGTGATATGCGATGGATGAAGCATTATCTGTCACAAATGAAGGGCACTGGGCGGTTGAAGCGCAAACCATTCAGGTGAATTCCGAGCAAGAAGATCTCAACGAACCTTTTTTATTAGTCCCCCTTTGTGGGTGACTCTCAGAGCATCCAACTGCTGACTGCGCTCAATTTTTATTATTGGTCTAAAATAGCAAAAACGAGGAAAAAACTTAAAGAATCTCTAAAATTCCCTTGACGGAGGCTACAATAATCGCCGACCATTTTATATATGCAACGCCAAATAAAGTGGGAGTGAAGGGTGATTTGGAGAGCAATATGAGTGGAGATAGATTTAAGAATCCTGTCATATTTGCAATTTTAGGCCTTTTAAGTCTGCCTTTTTTTACAGGTTGTAATGCTCCACAGGGCCACTTAGCCACTTTTAACAGACATTTTTTAGGCTCAGACTATGAGGAATCAGCTCTTTTTGCCCAGAAAAAGATAAGTAAAAGTAAAAATCCCAAAGGAGAAGATCTACTCTGGGCCTTACAACTTGGAACAGTTCAAAGAATTCAACAAGAATATACCAAGAGCACCGAGACCTTCGACAGGGCAGAGGAGATGCTTAAGTATTACGATGAACAGTCCAGCCTTGCGGACGGCATCGGCACTACTCTCGTAAATGAGAACATCATTCCTTACAGGGGCGAAGAGTATGACGGCATAATGGTCAACGTTTATAAGGCCCTGAACTTTATGTCAGAAAAGAAGTTTGACCTGGCCAGAGTGGAATTTAATCGTGCTCTTGATAGACAAAGACGTGCGAAAGAGGAATTCAATGAAGAAATACGCAAGCTCCAGGCCGAGCTGGAAAAAGACCAGCAAAAAGACAAATTTTCGAAATCCAATGTTGAAAATCCCAAAACACAGGAGCTATTGGCTCAAAAATATCCCAATCTCTATAATTTCGAAGCTTATCCCGATTTCGTTAATCCTTTTGCGACCTATCTTGCGGGTGTATTCTTTAACCTGGTTTCGGACCACTCTAAGGCAGTGGATTTGCTCAAGGAATCCTATGGTATGGTCGGGGACAATGCCTATATAGCAGAGGACTTCAGGATTACTGAGAATGTACTTGACGGAAAAGGGCAACTTGAAGATACAATATGGCTGATATTCGAGAATGGGCTGGGGCCTGTAAAAAGGGAATTCAGGCTGGATATTCCATTATTCGTTGCAACAGATAAAGTTAAATATGTAGGAATTGCTCTGCCGCAACTGGAATTCAGAGACAGAGCATACCCGTACCTGGTTGTGGAAGTTGACGGTAAAGATTATGAAACTCGCGTAGTCTCGAACATGGAGAGGGTTGTCCAGACAGAGTTCAGCAAAGATTTCAAGGGTATTTTAACAAGAGCTATTGTATCAACAACAGCAAAAGCCATTGCGCAGTATGCTGTTGAGAAACAGGAATCTTCCTCCTCTTCCTCACTTGCCTCTGTGTTTATGGCGGCATACAGTTATGCGACAACCGCAGCGGATGTCAGAATATGGACGACTTTGCCAAAAGATTTTCAAGTTGCCAGGTTTCCAAAGCCGAAAAACGGCAAATTAAAAGTTACACCGGCCGGTGCAAATCCCTTTGAAATTGATATTCCTGGTTGTAATAATGCGATAGTATATGTTAGAATAACAGCCAATCAGGCCGAGCCGGTACTTGAAGTTATAACATTTTAATTAATCTTTTTTCGGAGATTAGAAAATGAAAACAATCACAAATATACTGCTTGTAGCTCTCGCGTTCACATTCACAGCCTGTGATCAGCAACCTGCACAAATTCATGTAAGGGAAGGAATAGGAAGCGACACTCTTGGCAGTAATATCGTAACCCGTCCGGTAGCTCATGCTTTTAGCGCGCTGATAGGCGAACGCATCGAAATCGATGAGGCCATTCTCGCGAAAAACGACACCGGATTCCTTGAGCTTAATATCAACGGACATAACCGCTCATACAATACCAAGCGTTTCAGATATAAAATCGAATGGCTCGATGCAAATGGCTTAATGATTCAAACCAAGACAAGCACATGGCTGCCGCAATCGGCGATGGGTAAATCCTCGTTTAGCATTAAAGCCGTTGCACCAAGAGTGGAAGCCGTACAATTCAGAATGGATACTAAAAAGTGGGAGTAAATTATGAGAACAAAAATAATTATCACATTAGCAGGCCTTTTACTTGCAGGCTGTGCCCAGGAAACTGTCAACATTGACGTTGTAAATGATGAAGGTAAGGCAGTTATGGAGCTGGACTATCGGGATTTTGCCCAGGCCGCCAGCGAAATGATTCAATCGATGATTAGTTCAGGAACTCTTAAAAAGTCGGGCGGTGGAAGATATGTCATGACAACAGGCAGAGTTACAAACGATACCATGCAACGAATCGACACCGACCAGCTGATGGCAAAGATCGAAGAAGAGCTTATGAACAGCGGGCAGGTTGTAATGACCTCAGCAGTAGGAGGCAAGGGCGCTCCGGACGAAATGATTTACGAGATGAGAGATATCAGAGACTCAGCAACGGGAGACGAATTCAAACAGGAAACCCTTGCGGGCAAAAAGACATTAATCGCTCCTGAGCTGAGCATTGCCGGGAAAATTCTCCAGAGAAACATTCGTTACGACAGGAACACCCAGCAGGTCGAATATTATTTTCAGCTTATGATAACAGACTTAACGACAGGCCTGAGATTCTGGCAGAAGGAAAGTATTATCGGCAAACGAGGAGATGACCGATCCGTAGCGTGGTAAGAGCATAATTTTGTTATATTGTTCAATATTAAAGTGGGATTAAAAATGAAAAAGATATACATTCTCCTGCTTGTAGTGGCATTGGTCTGCCCTAAGGCGTTTTCCGCTGCTAAAACTATAGTTCGCCAAACCAAAGGGCAGGGCGTAACCAGAGAGCAGGCAATCCAAAAAGCATTGTATCAGGCAGTAGCTCAGGCCAAAGGTATTGCAGTCAGCTCGGGAAGGTACGACTTCGGCTTCCAGTCCGCCGGGGTGGGCATTGACACAAAAGACACGGGTAAATCTATCGAGTTTGACGCCGTATCTGTCCAGACGGGCGGTTCCACCCGGTTAACTGATATTGCAGGCTGGGTCAAATCTTACGAGGTTATCGAAGAACGAAAAATAGATGATAAAACCTTTGAGGTTACAATTAAAGCCTGGGTTTACGATTACGAAGACCCCGAACAAACCAACAGGCTCAAGCTGGCAATAATGCCAATCCAAACGCTCTATGATTCCTATCAATTCGGCAACTACGTTCCTTCGGCGGTTGAAATGTCTCTTAAGCTCTCCCAGCAGCTAAGCGTAGGCCTTTCAGGGACAAATAAATTCGCTGTTTTAGACAGAGAGTATATCGATGAATTTGCCCAAAACAGAAATATTCTTCTCTCTGACGATTCGCCCATAGAGGAAAAGGCCAGGCTGGGACAGGTCCTTGGTGCCGATTATATGATTGTAGGAACTATCTCCGACGCAAGACTCCAGATAAAACAAAAAACATCCAGAGCTATCGGCCGTCCAATCAGAGAGTACGAGGTTGATTACGTTTTTGACTATCGCCTGATAGTTGCCCCTACGAGACAGGTCAAACTGGCCGACACCGTCAATATTTCCATCGAAAAAGACCAGGACCAGATCAGAGAGCTTGTTAAAAGATGGGAGCCGGATGACCTGGATTACAGGGAAATGGTTGACAACCTTACAATCAAAGTTGCCAACCAGGTGGTTGAGAATATTATCGACAGACTCTATCCCGTCCGCATTGCAAGCAAAAATATAGAAGGGCAGCTTATTATCAACCAGGGCGGTAAAAGAATATCAAAAGGTTCTGTCTTAGAAGTTTTCACTCAGGGCACAGAAATCATTGACTTTGATACGAAAGAATCATTAGGCCGAACGGAAAACCTTATCGCAACAATCAAGATTGAAAAAGTAACACCGACAATCTCATATGCCAGCCTTGTAAAAGGTGACATCGAAAAAATTTCCGAAGGCCTGATTTGTCGGCTAAAAAAGGTCGAATTTAAAGACCCGGAAGGTGCCAAGAGCAGTATCAAGCGAATTCCTCAGGGTGGAGTAAAGCTGCCCTTTGACTAATTGTTCCCGGGAGCAAATGCTTTTTGCCGGGCTTAAATAATTTTGGTGATTAATGTAATCAGGTTCGTTAATCGTCTTTCGGGCCGTTTTCTCTAATCTCATCGAAAAAAGGCGTTCTTTTTTGTTCTACCGATTCGGCGGCATAGAGATACATCGCAGCCGACCAGCTCTGCCAGTCCTGCCCCTGGGGTGTGCCGTCCTGGGCACGTATCCATTCGTTAAAGCCGAATTCAACATCGGCTTTGCGGGCCGGTCGGACAATTTCGGTTAAAGCGAGAAGCCTTTTCTCCGCAAGGCCAAATCTTTTAACAGCCACCAGAGCTGCGATATAAAAGCCGCAAATAAAAGGCCAAATCCCGCCGTTATGATATTCTCCGGGCTGGTTGTACTTTTCGTAACGCGGGATCCAATCGGGATCATCCGGCCTGACGTAAGGGAAGAAATTCGGCGGTAAATCAACCACCAGGTCTTCGTTTTCTCTTAAAGCCTGAGACTCTTTTTCTATCCACAATACCAGCTTCCTTGCTCTGGACGGCGATGCTATGCCGGAGAGGATAGCCAGGCTATTACCCAAAAGGTCAAACCGCTCACTTCGATACACTTTGTACGACCACATAGCATAATAAGGTTTATATCTTAGAACCAAACCCTCGTGGACATGCCGGTGCTGCCTTTCACCTTTGACAGTAAATCTTTCCATATCCTGCTTAACCTTCACAGCCAGCTCGTATTGACCAAAAAGGCAAAGATAGGTATATACTACAGTATTAACAAAAAGTCCGTATCCCAAAACCCACTGTTCATCACGCCAGTCACTGGTGGGCAGCTGCGCCACAAGGTTGCGGTTGGTCGGGCTTCGATATCTCATCCAGTTCAAAGCCTTATGGACGGACTGCTCAAGAAAATCATCCTCCTTCATAACCTTTCGGTAAATTCCGACAGCCATAAGAAACAGCGGTGTTGTGTCGCTCGAACCTCTGTCCTGGGGGTCATGAACCAAAGATGGAATATGGCCTAACTCGGTCTGATTCCCGGCCAGCGTCTCCAGGACCCTTCGCAGTGATTTAAGCAGTCTTTTGTTCTGTGTGGTCAATACGCCGAGCGAGCATATCATCAGGTCCCTGGTATACGGCTCAGGATATCCCCACCCGGCGGTTCTGGGCAAATTTCGATAAGCGCCATGGTTGTTATGGAGCAGTACCTGCAGAGCTGCTTCTTTGGCTTTACTGACCAACGCTTGTTGCTTTTTATCCATATTATGATACACCTAAACGCTTTGAAATAATTTTGACAAATCTCTTGGCTATCACACGATAGTCAAAGTGCTCGACAACACGTTTTCTTCCTTCCTTTCCCATTTTCTCTCTCAAACCTGCATCTTCCATCAAATCCATAAGGTAGTTGGCTATGTCATTAACACTTGCCCGATAATCAACTATCCTCGGTTTTTTGAATACGTACTTGTGACCTTCCTCATAGCCGGATTCATCTCCAAGCATTGCTTCCCGAAGTCGAATCTCCTGGGCAACTCCCGCCAGGAAAGCGGTTTTGCCGTGTACCATCGTATCCAGCATCCCCATTGCCTTTATTCCTACTACCGGCTTTTCGCATGCATTGGCCTCGATTTGAATCATCCCGAAACCTTCAAGACGCGATGGTGCTGCATAAATATCACACGCGGCCAGGAGATAAGGCATAAAGTTTCTCGATACCCTGCTTGCGGTGTAAACAACATTTTTTTCGATTCCCAAATGGGTGGCCAGTTGTAAGTCTGCCAGGTTCTGCTGTTCTGTTCGCGGTTGAGGCCAGACCTTGCAGACATATTTCCAATCCGGTGCCTTAGAGTCATTTATCGACAGAGCCTGCATAACCTCCTGAGCACCTTTGGATGCGGCATCGCCCCCAACAGTCAAAATCATTATTTGATCATCGGCAACTCCCAATGCTTCCCGAACCGCGGCCACCTTTGGATCGCTTTTTGAGCGTGGTATAAAAGAGTCTGTATCACACCCTACGTGTAAAACTTCAATATTCTTCCCGCTAAGACCGTCTCGCGTATAAATCCTTTTAACCCATTTAGATGTTACAAGTATTAACGGCAAATCTTCGAGAATCTCACGATAGTTTGCCATATAACCATCAGCTACGAGCCAGGGGATAGCCGGTATTCCATATCTTTGGGGGTGA
>Ga0114922_10001940_pt1 | contig 19545 bp, 15 predicted proteins | sample AartaG_FD_100975 | JGI IMG/M metagenome (GOLD analysis project Ga0114922, IMG submission 100975) | Deep subsurface microbial communities from Aarhus Bay to uncover new lineages of life (NeLLi) - Aarhus_00045 metaG | ecosystem: Environmental > Aquatic > Marine > Oceanic > Sediment | place...
CTTTTAGAAGATAAAACGATTTTTTCTCCAAAACTATTTACTTCATTAACCAAACTTATCACCATTATGTACACCTTTTAATTTTTATATAATTTTTTTATAACTTCTAATTAAATAACCTTAAGCGATAAATTTAAAGAATTTGATAAGAAAAATTTTTGATAAATTGATAATTTTATTTTTCAAAAAATTTCATTGACAAGTTTAATTATTTTATTTTTATCTGTAAATATCTTCGACTGTTTCTTTAATAGTTTCCTTATAAGCCATTTTAGCTTTATTAGCGCCTATTTGTACTTTCTCTATTGCTTTTTCAAAATCAGCTTGAGAAATTTTAACCTTTTTATATGAATCAGGATTTTGGGTATCTATATTATCGTCAATAACACTTCTGCGAATGGCCAAAAGTGTGGCTTCTTCGCAGATTGCTTTTATATCTGCTCCTGTATTTCCTTCTAACCTTTCTGCTAGTTTTTCACTATCAATATTATTATCTATCGGACGATTAGCGATGTGTATTTTAAATATCTTAATTCGAGAGGTTTTATTTGGTAATGGAACTTCTATATGCCTTCCGAATCTTCCTGAACGCAGAATGGCAGGATCGAGAATATCAGGTCTATTTGTAGCCGCTATTAAAATGACATCTTTTAATTCTTCTAAACCATCCATTTCTGTTAAGAATTGCGCTACAACTTGTTCAATAACCCTTGAACTTGAAGATATAGATCTTCTTGCCGCGATAGCATCAATTTCGTCAAAAAATATAATACAAGGAGCAGCCGTTCTTGCTTTTCGAAATATTTCTCTTACAGCTTTAGCACTTTCACCAACCCATTTTGATAGAAATTCAGGACCCTTTACTGAAATAAAATTTACTTCTGTTTCATGGGCAAGTGCCTTAGCCATTAATGTTTTACCCGTCCCAGGAAGACCAAATATTAAAATTCCATTAGGTGGTCTTGATTTCATATGTTTATAGAACCCCGAGTACTTAAATGGCCATTCAACTATTTCTCTTAATTGCTGTTTTGCGTCTTCTAATCCGCCAATATCTTCCCAAGTCTCAGTTGGCTGCGTAACAAATACTTCCCTTAATGCAGATGGCTCAATACTGTTTAATGCTGTAATAAAATGTGTCATTTTGATTATTAATTTGTTTAAAATTTCTTCCGGTATAGGTTTATCTAAGTCAATATTAGGTATTATCTCCCTAATCGCAAGCATAGCTGCCTCTTTGCATAGAGCTTTAATATCTGCACCCACAAAACCGTGTGTTTTTTCAGCTATTAGATTTAGATCAATATCCTTATTTAAAGGCATTCCTCGAGTATGGATCAATAAAACTTCATAGCGCCCTTTAGTATCAGGTACTTTAATTTCAATTTCTCTGTCAAAACGCCCTGGTCTTCTTAGTGCTATATCAATATTATTTACTTTATTCGTTGCACCAATGACTATAACTTCACCCCTCCCTTCTAAACCATCCATAAGAGATAAAAGTTGAGCCACAACTCTTGATTCTACCTGGCCTTTATTTTCATCCCTTTTATGAGCAATTGAATCTAATTCATCAAGAAAAATAATAGACGGAGCATTATCTTTTGCTTCTTCAAATCTTTTTCGAAGATTTTCTTCACTTTGACCAAAAAATTTGCTCATTATTTCAGGTCCACTGATATTTATAAAATAGGCGTCAGTCTCATAAGCTACTGCCTTTGCTAGTAAAGTTTTACCCGTACCTGGAGCCCCATGGAGTAGAACTCCTTTTGGAGGGTCAATTCCAATTCTTTCAAAAAGTTCAGGGTGTCTAATAGGTAATTCAATCATTTCTCTAATCTTTTGAATCGAATCCTCTAAACCCCCTATATCTTCGTATGTTATTTTTCCCTGAATTTCTTGTAATCTCTGTTCTAAATCACTAATTCCTTCATATGCTATTTCTTTTTTTTTAATTTCGTTAATTTCTTGATTTGATTTTTCAACAAATAATATTTTTGTATCAAGTCGGATTTTAACCGCTTCAGAATTAGGTGTGTAATTAACGACTACAAGGTCAATTCTACGTGCCATGGCATAGAAGCTTAAGCTATCTCCTTTTGTTATTGCTCTATTTTCTAATTTTCTAGCTAAGGCTTGAGGATCTCGAGGGATTAATGAATTATCTAACCCAGTAAAGGTTATTGTATTGGCAATATCTATACTAATTTTTTTAATTTCAACAAGGTCATCAATTGAGGCTCCTAAATTTCGTCTCAAGGAGGGATCCATACGAATAATCTTTTTTCCTCTATCTTCATTTTTTCCTGTTGATAAAGAAGCAACAGTTTTTTTATTTACTATGGGATGGATGATTTTAATTACATCACCTACCTTAAGATTTAAATTTGAAACTATCTCTGGGTCTATTCTTACAATGCCTCTCCCTGCGTCTTCTTTGAATGCGTCTTTAATCCTTACTTTACTTACAATCCCATCAATATTCTCAACCATTTTATTCCCCTCTAAACTAACTAATAAATCAATAAAAAAAAATTAAAAATTTTAGAATTTACATTTTATATAACAATTTTTTAGCAACTTCGAACGCATAGTTATAATCAAATACCTTTGTACCTTTAGTTTTTGTTGCTTCTTTTAAGATTTCTCCCTCTGAATTTGCTTTTAAACGACCTAATGCTAATGCTCCGATTCCAAATATTCCTGGATAAATTTCTTTATTATCGTGTTTTGGTCTTATTCCTTCAATTCCATAAGGGGGAACTAAATTGATATCTACTACAATTTTCTTACCTTCTAACCTTTCCATTAGATCGCTTGACAAAATTTCAACACCAGCAGCAGCTAGAGACCAGATAATAAGCGCATCTTTAGCAACATCATATCTTTGTTCATTTTCAGGAGCAAAAATCCCTTTAATCTCGGTCGCATTCTCCCCCGCTTCTTCGGTTACTTCTTTAGCAAGGTTTTTAATAAATTCTTCGTTCGATTTATCCCAAGTTTCAACTAAAAATGTATTCATCCCTTCTTTTGCTGCTAATATGGCAGCAATTCTGGAAACTGGACCCGCCCCATAGATGACGACTTTTTCTCCTTTTAAATCCCTAATTTTATGTATATTTTTAGCATCGTATAAAGTCTTAGCTACAACTGCAGAAGCAGTAGTATGAGAACCCCTTGGATCTATTATTACGGGACATTCAAATGGAGGTACTAAGGATTCAATAACTTTCTTAGCAATTTTTTCCCCTTCCTTTACATTAGACCCCCCAATAAAAAACGTTGTACGTGCTTTAGGTTTACGTGAAAATATAGCATCCTGGACAAGTTTAGGAACTTGATCCGCCGTCATTCTACTTATTGGAACAACAATATCAAAACCAGCGTCGTAAGCCATGTTAATGTCAAACGGAGAAGCGTTATCATCCGTGTCAAAAAAATAGCAAATCTTATCTGAGGAATCCTTTTTCTTTATTTTAATTGGCGTCAATTCTATTATTGATTTTTTACCAAGAATACTTTCTATTTTATTTCCAATTTCATTATTTTGAGTAATTTTTCTCATCTCACATCGTTAATTAAATTATAAAATTTAAAAAAATTATAACTAAAAAAAAATTATTTAGATATCTCAACTTCTACTTCTTCTTCATACTCTTTTTCGATTTCTGCGGTTTTAATAGTTCTTTTGATTTTAATCTGTTCTGTATCGATGCCTAAATCGTTTGCTAACTTATCTAGGCCTTCAAAGTGCCTTAAATCGCAAATGAATAACCCTTTTAATTTTTTCCCATTAATCTCCTTTGCAAGATTTAAAGTATTCATCATCATCCAAGCTTCTCTAACTTTATATCGAATTTCATCTTCTTGTGAGTCATAATCATTTTTGAGATATTCCTTCCATAAAACTAATTGTTGGAAGAGTTCATCCTCGGAAGGAACACCACCATTTTCTGTAATTATCTCTTTGATTCGCTCTTCAAGTGTTTGTAGCATATTTCTGTGTTCATCCAATGCGGCAGAAAGATAAAATTCCGCATTTTCAGAGATATCAGCATGTTTAAATCGAATTCCTTTCTTTTTGAATAAGTTTTTTAGAGGATCGTTAGGGTTTAACGGGTTATCCCAAAAATTAGGTTTTTCTTCTAAAGCAAAATCAGGTGAATATTTGTCTATTAAACCATCGATGAGCTGAAGATATTCTTTACTAATAAGATGTAAAGACCATAGCAAATCCTCCTTTTTTTCTTTAGGAACTTCGAACCACCAATCTATTGGAAACTCACTTTCTACCATGATAAGCTTTAGATGCTTATTTTTTAATGGTTTTAATTCTAATACTTCTGGCATATTTTCTCACTCCTTTTTTTAATTAAAATATAACATTTTGAATTGTATGTTTTTTAGTATATGAAATTACTTTTACTCCCAAATCTCTTAAATCTGTTACGACTTGAGGGCAAATATCCTCGCAAATATCCTCTTGAACAAAATGAACAAAAGAAACTACTTCATTTTCAAAACGATTTGCAAAATCTAACATTTTTTTTACGATCCACTGTGGTCTTAGCTTTAAGCTTAAAAAAATCTCTTTTTCTTGAATTTCTTCGCTTAACATGTCAATCCAATTTTTTAGACTTTGTCCTTTGAAAGATTCTTTATCACTCATATTCTCGTATTCTTCAAATAATTCATTTTGAAGTTCTTGTTTTTCAACAATTTCTTCGTAAAGGTATCCCATTGCATAATCTGGAATATCTACCTGAATATATGGTATTCCAAGTTTATCTAATGTTTGAGCAAAAGGTGTTTTTTTAAACTCCTTCATATTTACTTGAAAATCAACGGTAACAAAATTAACATCTTTCTTTTTAAGAAAATCAGTTAGTCTTGATTTATCTTTATTTTGAAAATACCTGCCATTTTCTTTTGAGGACATATACGCTATTATTTTTTTATTTTTTACTGGTTTCAATTCCAAAACTTCCATATAATAATACACCTCTTTTATTTCAGCTTTTTAAAAAAGCATTTACCTAATTAAATTGTCATAAGCTTAAAATATAAAGAATTTGACAAGAAAACTTTTTAACATATTGATAAGGAATATTATCAAAATTTTTTCTAAACAATTTTTTTAGTTAATTGAAAACCGTCATTCTTATTGATGGGATCCGTGGGTCACATGATCATTTTCTAACATATTTATATATTTTAACAACATATGTTATCATGAAGAAAAAATAATTTGTCAAAAAAAAGTTTTTAGCAAAATAAATTTAGAATAAAAAATCAATAGGAAAGCTCAAAAATGGATATTTATTCAATTTTAGCCCATCCAATCAGAAGAAAACTCTTATATCTTCTCGAAGAAGAGGGTTTTATTCCATATACTGAATTAATGGTTAAGTTAGGTGTAGAACAAACTGGACAATTAAATTTTCATTTGAAAAAGCTTAATAATTTAGTAAGTAAAGACAAAAAATCATATTATTTAACTGATGATGGTAAAAGAGTATTAAGGATATTAGGATTAAACAAAAGAATTTTATCCGGAGAGGAAATAGACTATTTAAAATCAAAAGGTAGCGAAATAAACAGAATAGGTGTTATCATCTGTAATTGTAATACAGAAATCTCAAATGTACTTAACATTAACTCCTTAGAAAACTATATAAGTAAAATAAATAATGTAGTTTCAGTAAAAATTCTTGATAATTTATGTCAAGAAAAGAACCAAGATAAAATTAATAATTGGATTACTGATAACTTCATAAATAAAATTGTTATCGCTGCTTGTTCTCCTAAAACACATCAACATATATTTGAACGTCTTTTTCAAAATATAATTGATAATGCAAATATTGAGATTGCAAATATAAGAGAACAATGTTGTTGGGTACACTATTCAAGTAAAAAACACATTGATAGTCTTTTAACTCTGAAAAAAGCACAATTACTTATAGAAGCCTCAGTTAATCGAGTAAGCCTTCAAAAACCAATTAAGATAAAAAGAGTTGAAGTTGAAAAAAGTTGTGCTGTTCTTGGAGGAGGAATTGCTGGTATGAATATAGCGTTAAACTTATCAAGGGCAGGTATCAAAGTTTATCTAATTGAAAAGTCTCCTACGTTAGGGGGAAAAGTAGCAAGATGGCAAAAGATTTCAAATATGGGAGATTGCTCTACTTGCTTAATCTCTGAATTAATTGGGGAAATTGTGAAAGAAAATAATATTGAAATCTTGACAAATTCGGAAATAATTAGCGTATCGGGAGAAGTTGGTAATTTTACTATAAACTTAATTAATAAACCTCGCTATGTTGATGAGACAAAATGTACAGGTTGTAAGCAATGTGTGGATGTGTGTGCTCGAGAGAAAGTTAATCTATATGAATTTGGCTTAACGCATAGAAAAATAATTCACTTTCCTTTTCAATACTGTTATCCTTATGTCCCAGTTATTGAAGATGAAGATATTAATACCTGCCTTGAATGTGGAGTATGTGAACGTGCTTGTGCAAATAAAGCAATTAATTTAAGAGAAAAGCCTAAGGAATTGAGAATTAAAGTAGGCGCAAAAGTTATAGCTATTGGTTCAGATCTTTCTTCAAATTTAAAAGAATATAATTATAATCCACGAAATAATGTTATAACTTCGGCAGAATTTGAACGAATTTTATGTTCAGATGGCCTAACTAATGGAAAGATCGTAAAATTGCCTGATGGGAAACCAGTGAAAACAATATCAATTATTCAAGAAGTTGGAATTTCAAACTATCTATGTGAATATTCGGATATTTTAGCCTTAAAGTATATAGATGTTATTAAAGTAAAGAGCCCTGATTGTGAAGTTAATGTTTTTTACGATTTAAGTAAACTAAAAGAAAAAGACGAAATAATACTAAAATCTACTCATCCAAGATTTCTTTACGCTAATAAAGTATTAATTGAGACAAAAGAGAATATTAATTACGTAGTTGCGGATTCTATTGAGTTTCAGAGTGATTTGATCGTTTTAAATCTTAAATTAATTCCAAATAAGGATTTGAAAACTCTTAGAAAGATTATGGACTTCACTTTAAATGATTATGGTTTTATGAGTGAAGAAACTTTAGCTTCTGGTATTTATGGTGTTGGAACAATATTTGGACCATTAAATTATCACTCAACTATTGCAACCACTAATAACATAGCGTTAAAAGTAATATCACTTCTTTCAAACGATTATTTAATAACAGAATATACTGGAATAGAGATTAATGAAGACAAATGTGGATTGTGTAACCTCTGTGTTATTTCTTGTCCTTACAATGCAATAAGCATAAACTTCGAAAAAATTACTGTTGATAAGTTTAAATGTAAAGCTTGTGGTATGTGTGTTAGTGTTTGTCCTACTAATGCCATCGAAATGAATATAAATACATCAGAAAAGATTTTAAAAACGATCGAAATTTTCTCAAAATTCAATAAAAAACCAAAAATTATCGCTTTTTGTTGCCAATCTTGCGGTTACGCTGCTGCTGACAATGCAGGATTAAAGAAATTGTTATATCAGCCTAATGTTTTTATAATCTCTGTTCCTTGTACTGGCCGTATTGATACTGAATTCATTGTTAAATCTCTTGAAATGGGGTTTGATGGAGTTATGATTATTGGTTGCAGAAAGGATTCTTGTAGATATATTGACGGGATTGAAAAATTAAAAAAAAGAGTTAGGCTTTTAAAAAAGGTTCTAGGACCAAAGTTAAGCAGACGGATAATAGTGATGAGTTTAAACGGAGTAGAAGGACAGGTATTTGCTGAAATCTCTAATAAATTCTATAATTTATTAAAGGAGGAGATTAAAAGTGAGGCTTAAATTTTTAATTACATCTTTAACGTCTTGTACTGGATGTATATCAGCATTGATATCACTAGATATATTTCCACAATTTCTTGAAAGAACGAAAATCGAATATTTTCCATTTATATCTGACAATTTAGAGATTAATGAATGCGATATAGCGCTAGTGGAGGGGGCTGTGTCCGAAAAGAATCAAATCGAATATCTACAAGAAATACGAAAAAATGCAAAAAAACTATATGCATTAGGTACATGCTCAGCGTTTGGGGGGATTCTTAGTCTCTCAAATAAAAAAGAATCGTATCCTATTTCAAAGTTTGTGGAAGTTGATGGTATTATACCTGGATGTCCCCCTCCATCCATACTTTTAGGAAATTGTTTATTGAGGTTAGTTGAGAACAAAAAAATCCAGCTAAGCTTTAAAAATATGTGTTCTACTTGTCCTTTAAACAACCACGCAAAATTAGATTTACCATTAACAATAGAAAAGTTTGTTCCAAGAAACGATGAAATTCGTTTTCCGGAAGAAAATTTATCGTGTTTTTTGAACGATGGGATTTTATGTTTAGGTCCTATTACTCGAGATGGCTGCGATCATCTCTGTATAAAACAAGGTTTACCCTGTGAAGGATGTTTAGGGCCTGTTTCAAAGGGGTTTACGTCGAATTTAATCAATTTCTTAAGTCTTTTTAACCTTTCTAAAGATTTAAGAAAATACAAGGGGATATACCATAGGTTCTCAAAACCACATGTAGGAGGGAAGGATTGATGGATAAAGTTGTAGAAGCATGCACAAGGGTTGAAGGTAGTGGAAACTTAAACATTTATTTAAAAAACGATGAAATTTATCGAACTGAATTGAACTTTTCAGTATTTAGAGGATTTGAAAATATTTTAATAGGCAAAAAGCTATTAGATATTCCAAAAATAGTATCTAGAATTTGTGGACTATGCTCCGCATCTCAAACAATTGCAAGTTGCAAAGCAATAGAGAATATATACGGAATAGAACCATCAAACCAATCAATTTTGCTTAGAAGGGTTTTATTATCTGGAGAATTAATACAATCGCACATTATGCATTATTTTTTCCAATCCTTTCCAGATTTATTAAAAATATTTAAAATTAATACTATAATTAACGAACCTTATAATTTAATTAATTACAATCCTCATTTAACGACAAATGTATTTAATTTAATAAAAATTGGCTCAGAAATAAATAAGTTAATAGGAGGGAGGGTGTTACATCCAATTACTCCGATTCCTGGAGGATTAATATATAATCCGAATCGAAAGAGTTTTATTTCTATGGAGAAATATCTTCAAAAGGGAATTTACTACATAGAAACTATAATTGAAAATTTTATAGATTTATTTTCTGCTTTTGATCCTCCTACAGAATTTAATCTTTCTAATCCTATATATTTCGGCTTAAAAAACAATATGGGTTTTGATAGGTATGAAGGAAACCTTAGAATTGAACAAAATGAAACAACTTACAACGATTTTCAAGCGAAAAATTATTCAAAATATTTTGATAAAGACCCTAATCTTTATGGGATTACGTTTAAGTCAAATTCGAAAAATGAAATTTTAACAGGACCAATTGCGCGCTATAAGTTAACTCAAAATTATGGAATAGATAAAATATACGAATACTTAAGCAATTTTGGAAAAAAATGGCAAAGCAATTTATTATTTATAAACTTTTTACAATTAATTGAAAGTTATTACGAAATTCAAAAAAGTGTTGAAATATTAAATACTACTTCACTAAAAAGTAAAACAAAACTTAAACAACTAAACTCAATAAAAAAATCAAATGGAATAGGGGTTATCGAAGCACCAAGAGGTATACTAATGCATCATTATCATTTAAATAAAGCTAAATCCGTTGATCAAGTAAAACTTTTCATTGCAACCGAAATAAATATGCCTATTCTTAACAAAATGATCACTGAATATGCTAAAAAGCTATATGAAAAAGAAGATATCGATTCTGTTAAAGAAAAAGTTCAAATAATGATAAGAGCATTTGATCCTTGCATATCGTGCGCTTCTCACTAACATTAAAAATCATAAATATTAAGCATAATTGATTTAATGAAGAAGAGGATGGTTAAAATTGAAAGAAAATCTCTTAAATAACGCCAATACAGATTGTCCATTTAAAGAATTATGTGAGACTCTTTTGTTTTATTTTGATGAGACTATAGGCCATGTCCCACTTCTTATTTGTCCAGAAAATGCGTTAGATGATGATTCGGGAAAAATGCATCTTATAAGATACCATCCAATTTGGTTTTTAGAGCTCAAAGATAAAACTACAATTAACCGAATCGATTTAGAATACTGTAATAATATGTATTTTGCGAAGAAATTTATTGTTGAATCTAAAAGGGTTAAAAGAAGAGCAGGGTCTTTTCAAAAAATGGATGAAATAGTTGTGTTGATACTTGTGTTGCCAACAGATTTAGATGTTTTTGGGGGAGAATTAATAAATTTATTAACGAAAAAAATAATCGATGAATTTGAAAATACGCTTTATCACGTAATAGAATCAGAAATTGCGAAACTGGAAGTTATTAAAACAGAAAAATTAATTAATATAATAAAAAAAGGAGATCAGATAAAAGAAGAAATAAAAGCAATAATTAACCTTACTTGTGAGGAACATTTTTCATCGGTAATTAAACAAACTGATGCGACCTCTTTCAAATTGCAAAAAGCAATTTCTTATTTAACATTTAAAGGAATCGATATTGACCACATTGTTATAGACGCTCAAAATGAATCGTTTTCTAAAATTCGATTATTCGATTACGATAGAGTTGTTCAACAAAAATTAGGAATAAAAGATCAATTTAAAATAACAAACATAAATATTATTAACAATTTTCAGGAAATAGAAGTTTTAGTAAAGAATAAAAGTAAAAAGGAATTCAACGATCTCATCGTCCGAATTACTTACATTAAAGAATTTTTTGAAAAAGAGGTATTAAACGAAAAAGTTGAAAAATGCCTTCCTGAAGAAGAATTATTGTTTATAACGCCCGTAATTAAAGAAACAAACAATTATTTGTTTTCTATTATTGAAGAACATTCTAATAGAACAATTTTTTCTAAAAAAATTGATTTAGAATCAGTTAAAAGTCGTCCCTACTAAGGAATTTTTTTAAATTTTGGTAATCTTCGCCATTTAAAACGTTCATTACCGTATCAAAAGTTCCAATTGTTTTCTCTTTTGTAACAACCATCAGTACCGATCCATTGCTAACTTCCTTCACTAGAATATAGTTATGTTCGCTCTCATATATAACAGTTGATAATTCTAAAGGAGAAATCGAAGAATTTGAAAGTTCCATGATCTTTGAAAAAATTTGATAAATATTAGAGTCTAAGCTACCAATCTCGAATTTGATAAATTGGAGATTTGGACTTTCAAATTTTCCTATTGTGGAAGCTATTAATAAACCATCTGGTTGGTTAAATAAAAGAAATTCTGAAAGCGTATTGATCTTCAATTGGTCTAATAAATGGCGTATTTTCCCAAGCCTTTGTAAAGCTAATGTGTTCTCTTGAATTTTATAATCGAGTATTTCGATCAATCGATGTTGAGCACTTCCCTCTTTTACTGATACAGGTGTAAAAGCAATTTTGCTTTTTAAATCATCTGTAAGATCTTTAATTAACAGTTTATAAATGTCATCTTCTTTTGATTCTTGAAGATCAATTTTATTTAATAAGACATATACCTTTCCCACTTCAGGACTAAATTCAAAAAGGTATTTCAAGAATTTACCAAAAGTATCTTTCAGTTTTGGTTCTTCTGCTGCCGAATCAACCATGAAAACTGCAGCTGTTACATCAGAAAATACAAGCTCTCGCTTTTTTTCTGAGAAATATCTTTCCATATAAAGTTCCTGACCCCCTAAATCCCAGATGGAAAGTTCCATTATTCCTCTAAATATAAAATTTTCCCTTGAGACTCCTTTTGTAGGTTTCAGATTAAGCACTTTCATGAAATTATAACCTAAACAAGTAGTCCGCATTAATGACGTTTTACCCGCACCACCAGGGCCAAATAGGAGTATTTTTATTTTATTTCACCGGTAAACTTTTACTGATTAAAATAAAGCGACAATTGATTTAATATTAAATATATTTAATCGTCTAATATATTTTTTATAAATTAATGATTATTTAATTTTTTCTAATTATTATACGATTTATTAGATTTTAATTGCATGGATGATTCAATTAAATATAATTTTTAATTAATTTAAATAATAATATATTTAGAACTAACAATAATAGGAATTGAAAGATTTTGAATTTAGAAGATTACATAAGGAATGTCCCAGATTTTCCAATAAAAGGAATTCAGTTTAAAGATGTCACAACTTTGTGTAAGGTTCATGCTTCTTTTAAAGAGTCATGTGACAGACTAATAAATCATTTTAAAGACAAAGGAATCAAGAAGGTTTGTGCTGTCGAAGCTAGAGGCTATGTGTGGGGCGGCGTTTTAGCGTATAAATTGGATGCTGGATTCGTTTTGATACGAAAACCAGGAAAGTTACCTGCTGAGACGATTAAAGAGACCTATGAACTTGAATATGGTACTGATACTATTGAAATGCATAGGGATGCCATAGAAAAAGGAGAAAAAGTGTTATTATTTGATGATTTGTTAGCAACTGGAGGAACTGCAAAAGCAGCTTGCAATCTAATAGAAAAGGCAGGTGGAAGCGTAGCTGGGATTGCATTTGTTATTGAGCTTACCGGTAGTTTACATGGTCGAGACAAATTAGAAGGTTATGATATAATCAGTCTAATGAAGATAGTAGTTGATGAATAGTAAACGGAATAAACACATTCACCCATTTTTTTCCCATAATAATATCCTTATTTTTTAGGCTGAAAATTTAAATAATTCTCTGTACTTTATACTCACAGTATTAAAATAAACACATTATAAGGTGTGGATTTGATTCAAGAACTGAAAAAAACGCCATTCTATAATATTCACGTGAATTTAGGGGCGAGAATGGTCGACTTTGCTGGTTTTAGTATGCCAGTACAGTACGAAAGCATTATTAAAGAACACGAAGCGGTACGCAATAAAGCTGGTGTGTTTGATGTGTCCCATATGGGGGAATTCCTGTTAGAAGGGAAAGATGTAAAATCTTTTCTCCAATATGTAATGATTAACGATTTAAAACTACTAGAACCCACAAAAGGACAATATTCATGTATGTGTTACGAAAATGGGACTGTTGTTGACGATCTTGTTTATTACGAGGAAGAACCTGAGCGATTTAGAATGATCGTTAACGCTAGCAATGTCGAAAAAGATTTTCAATGGTTAATCGAGCATATTGAAGGTAGGGATGTTAAAATCACTAATTTATCCTTAGAACGATGTCGTTTAGCGTTTCAAGGTCCAAAATCCGACGAATATCTCCAACCGCTAGTGGATGTCGATTTATCTTCGATAAATAGGTTTTATTTTGCTCACACTACGTTAAACGGGGCTCCAATATTTATAGCTAGAACCGGGTATACAGGTGAGCGAGGATTTGAAATTTCATTTGATAACAAATATGCTGAGAAAGTATGGAATGATCTAACTAAAGCTGGAGCCTCACCAGCAGGGTTAGGGGCGCGAGATTCGTTGAGATTAGAAGCAACTTACTCATTATATGGTCACGAAATTAGCGATTCAATTACACCTATTGAAGCAGGTCTTTTTTGGCTCGTTAAACCTAAAGAGGGTATCGATTATATTGGAAAAGAAACTTTATTAAAACAAAAATCCGAAGGAACAGATCGAATTATTGTTGGGTTGAATTTACTTGATAGGGGAATTATTAGAGAGCATTATAAAATCTTTAAAAATGGCAATGAAATTGGATTCGTGACTTCAGGAGGATTTTCACCTACACTTAAGAAAACAATTGGTTTAGGACTTGTTGAGAAACAATATAGCGAAGTAGGAACGGAATTTGAAATTGAAATTCGCAATAAGTTCTTGAGAGGAAAAATAGTTGCTACACCGTTTTATAGAAATGTGTAATTATCTTACAAAAAAAAAGTGAAAAATTATGGAATACGAATTTCCTGACGATATAAAATATATGAAGACACATGAATGGGCGCGAATTGAAGGCGATATGGCTACAATAGGCATTACCGATTATGCTCAGCATCAATTAGGTGATATAGTTTATGTTGAATTACCCGAAATAGGAAGAACGCTAGAAAAAGATAGCAATGCTGGTGAAATTGAATCCGTTAAGGCAGTTGGAGAAATTTTAATGCCATTATCCGGAGAGATCGCTGAGATTAATGCTATTATAATAGAAAGCCCCGAATCAATTAATTCTTCTCCCTATGGGACTGGTTGGATGATGAAGATAAAGGTTTCAAATAGTAGCGAAATTAACGAACTTTTATCCGTTGAAGATTACAAAAAAATAGTAGAAGAAGAGAAAAAATAAACTTTTTTTCCAATTTTTAATTTTATTTCTTAAATTCTTGAAGTATGAGTTGGTTAATTTGGATTTTGTTCCTCATGACGATAAAACTATTACTGAAATGCTTAAAGTTATTGGCATTAATAATTTAGAAGAATTATTTCAAGATATTCCTAAAGATTTAATTATTAACAGTTTAAATTTACCTTTAGGCTTATCCGAACCAGATGTTCTGAAAAACTTAAAAGAACTTTCTCAAAAGAATAAAGTTTATTCTAATTCCTTTTTGGGAGCAGGTTATTATTTTCACTACATCCCTTCTTTAGTTGATTTTGTAATAAGTCGTACAGAGTTCTATACTTCATACACACCCTATCAAGCAGAAGCTAGTCAAGGTTATTTACAAGCGATCTATGAATATCAAAGCGTAATTTCTCGACTCACCCAGATGGATGTTGCTAATGCGAGTATGTACGATGGATCTACTGCGCTTGCAGAAGCGGCTATTATGGCAACTATAATAACAAGGAAAAACAGTCTATTATTATTGGAAGGTATTCATCCCGAATATTCTGAAGTTGTTAAGACTTATTGTTGGGGACAAGGAATCAATCTTAGAATTATCGCTGAAAATAAATTAAAAGACGAATTAAACGAAGATATTGCAGCTGTTTTATTTCAAAGTCCAAATTTTTTCGGAGATATTGAAGATGTGTCTATGTTAGCAAAACGAGTGAAAGAAAAAGCTCCTAATTGCTTATTGATACAATGTATGACCGACCCCACATGTTTAGGTGTTCTGAAACCACCAGGGGAAACAGATGTAGATATTTTTGTAGCAGAAGGGCAGTCTTTTGGAATTAGTCCCTCATTTGGTGGACCGGGATTAGGGATTTTTGCAGCAAAGAAAAAATATTTGAGAAAAATGCCAGGTAGATTAGTTGGCAAAACAAAAGAAATTGACGGAGAACGCGAGGGTTTTTTATTAACGCTACAAGCCCGTGAACAACATATACGAAGAGAAAAAGCGAGTTCAAATATATGCACAAACCAAGCATTATGTTCGTTATCTGCCTTAATTTATATTATATCTTTAGGAAAAACAGGATTGCGCGAAATCGCAAGCCAAAACTTTCAAAAAGCTAATTATGTTAAAATCAAACTAACAGAAATTCCTGGTTATGAAATTTTAAACAAAAAACCAACTTATAACGAATTTATTGTAAAGTGTCCAGATGTTGATGCTCTTACTCATGAATGCAAGCAATTAAACTTACTTCCTCCTTTATGTCTCTCAAAATATTTTCCAAATTTGAAGAACATAGTTTTAGTGTGTGTAACAGAAATGAATTCTCGTGAATCAATTGAAAAGTTTATCAATGCTGCTAAAAATGCTCTACATAACAAAAAGGAGGGAAAAAAATAATGGATATTAATGATTCTTTGATTTTTGAAAAAGGGGTTGACCGAGCCCAAAAGAATTTCATTCCAAAAATGGATGTTAAGACAGAAAAACTTGAGGACATCCTTCCCAAAAATCTCTTAAGAGATGTGCTTCCAATTCCAGATGTTCCTGAGGTGGAGATCGTTCGCCATTATGTTAAATTAAGCACGATAAACTACGGTGTAGATTCAGGAATTTATCCGTTAGGCTCTTGTACCATGAAATATAACCCAAAAATTAACGAGATAGTAGTACGATTAAATGAATTTTCGCAAATACATCCACTTCAAGACGAAAGTGAAGGTTCACTTGAATTACTATACAATATTTCAATAATGTTAAGTGAAATTACTGGTATGGACGGATTTACCTTACAACCTGCAGCTGGAGCGCATGGAGAATTAGTTGGTATGTTAATAATAAAAAAATATTTCGAGACTAAAGGGATTATCAAAGATAAAATTATAGTTCCAGATTCGGCTCACGGCACTAATCCTGCGTCGGCGAAAATGGCTGGATTTTCAATTATTGAATTACAATCAAACGAATACGGTGAAGTTTCGCTGGACCATCTTGAATTTGCAATGCAACAAGGCGATGTAGCAGGAATTATGCTAACAAATCCTAACACGTTAGGTGTTTTTGATAGACAAATTAAAGATATAACTAAAATCGTCCATAAGCATGGTGGGTTATGTTATTACGACGGAGCAAATCTGAATCCTATGTTAGGAATCTGTCGCCCAAGAGATATGGGTTTTGATATAGTTCATTTGAACTTACATAAAACTTTTTCAACACCTCACGGTGGTGGGGGCCCTGGCTCTGGTCCTGTTGGCGTTATAAACGAACTCATCTCATTTTTACCAAAACCCTATATAATCTCGACTGATGATAGCATTGTTTGCGAACAGAACAACGATAAATCAATAGGGCGAATTAAAGCTTTTTGGGGTAATTTTGGGGTAATCTTAAGAGCATATACTTATATACTATCTTTAGGAGCAGATGGTTTAAAACGGGTTGGTCAGATAGCCGTTTTAAACGCTAACTACCTAAAATGTTTGCTACAAAAGAAATACGAGCTTCCATATAACCGCAGGTGTCAACACGAATTTGTTTTGTCTGATAAAAATTTACCAAACGATATTACAACTGAAGATGTTGCTAAAAGAATTCTTGATTATGGTTATTATTCTCCAACTATTTACTTTCCCTTAATTGTAAATGGAGCAATAATGATTGAACCGACAGAAACAGAATCAAAATATTCCTTAGATAAATTCGCTGAAGCGATGTTAAAGATTTACGATGAAGCGTTAAATAAACCAGAACTTTTGAAATCTGCACCACATAACACCCCAATTGGGCGATTAGACGCGGTGATCGCTGCAAGAAAACCAATCTTGCATGATTAATTTTAATAATTATAACCAAACCAAAAACAAGTAGAAATTAAAAAAAAATTACAAAAAGAATTAAACTACTTTTTTAAATAATTGCCCCAGCTAAAGTATGTTTACAAGCACAATCTCTTTCAGTGTCTATTTTTGGAATAGTTAATTCCAACATTTTTTTTAGATTGCCCGCATTTTTCTCCATTGTACCTAAAATTTCTTCTATACTTACAGCGAGCTTTTCTACGGGGCCTCCGCATTTCGCACATTTTTCTTGATATTCAACAACTCCACAATTTGAACATTCTCCTGCCCACACATCTAAATCAGTCACCATCGCAATACAACAATAACATATCTCTTTTTCGGCTGCAAGAACTACTTCTGGATATGTTGTCATTCCAATGACATCTCCGCCCCATTGTCTGAACATTTTCGATTCAGCTCTTGTTGAAAATCGAGGACCCTCGATACAAACATAGGTACCACCGTTTTGGATTTCTAACCCATCAATAGATTTTCCAGTTTCGTAAAATAAATTATTTAAATAAGAACAATAAGGGTCCGCTTGGCTTATATGGCATACTTGCCCACCTTCATAAAAAGTATCCAACCTTTTTTTAGTTCTATCAATGTATTGATCAACCATTACAAATTTGCGCTTATCGTGCTCCTTTTTTAGAGATCCAACTGCTGAAGGTGAAATTATACATTTTACTCCCAATTCTTTTAAAGCCCAGAGATTAGCTCTAGAATTTACTTTATGTGGCGGTATTACATGCCCAGCTCCATGACGAGCTATAAACGCTACTTTCTTTCCTTTAAATTCACCGACCTTAACAATATCAGATGTATTTCCATATGGTGTATATAACTTTATATCCTCAACATTGTCTAGTTCAACACCTGAACCCGTTCCACCAATAATTCCAATATCAGCTTTTCCTTCTAATTTCATATTTCAATCCCTTTTTTTCAAAATAATACTAAATAAAAAACTTGATATTTTTGGATTGTTTTAACTAAGTAAAAAGTTTTTTGATATTTTATAGTATAATAAGTTATCTAAATTAAAACAACAATGCCACAAATAAAATTTCTTGGAGGATGTAGAGAAGTAGGGAGGTCAGCAGTTCTAATTGAGTCAAATAATGGGGCGCAATGTATGTTAGATTATGGCATTAGATTCAAGGGCGAAGAAAGATTACCTTTAGATGGAGATTTTAGCAATCTTAAAGCTATTGCGTTGTCTCACTGCCATGTAGATCATTCTGGAGGTTTACCTTTTTTATTTAAGAACAAAGACATTCCCCTCTTTACCAACCCTCTAACGCTTAGGATGTCAGAGATTTTGATAAAAGATACGATTAAAATCTCCAATTATCCTCACCCGTTCGGGTATAGAGAGTTACAAAGAACAATTAAAAACGCATCTTTTCTTAGCAACGAAGTACGTCAGAAGATAGACGATAATTTCTATATTACATTTTACGACGCAGGACACATTCCCGGTAGTGTATCTATATTAGTAGAAGTTGATAAAAAGAGAATTCTTTACACGGGAGATATCAACACTCAAGAATCGAACTTAGTTTCTCCAGCCGAACCTCTCAAATTGCCTGAAATTGATGTATTAATTACGGAATCCACATATGCTTTAAAAGAACATCCTATAAGAGCGGAACTTGAAAAAAAATTTATTGATGATACTCTAAATATTATCGAAAATGGTGGAAAAGTTCTCGTTCCTGCTTTTGGGGTTGCTCGGTCACAAGAAATCTTGTTAGTTTTGCAAAAATACAATTTTAAAAGTGAAATATTTCTTGATGGATTAGCAAGAAAAGTTTCGACAGAGTACGCTCAATTTCCTAATTCTTTTAGAAATTTTGCTGAATATAAGTCTGCTTTAAAAAAAGCTCAATTAATAACATCAAGAGAAAAACGAAAGAATGTCAAAAAGAGATCAGATGGTTTAATCATATCTCCATCAGGGATGTTAAAGGGAGGTGCAGCTCTTGAATATATCAGCTCAATCTTAACTGACCCAAGCTCAGCAGTTTTTCTTGTGGGATATCAAGTCGAAGGAACTCCGGGAAGAAAATTAATTGACGAAAAAATTTTCGAGTTTAAAGAAAAAACCAGTAGGAATTATCGTACAAAAGATATTTCTATCAAAGCAAACTGTAATGTAGATTATTATGATTTTTCTAGCCACGCGGACAAATTTCATTTACACAAATATATCGAAGATATAAAGTTTCAAAACGATTCTAAATTTATTTTTTGTGTACATGGAGATGCAAAATCAACAACTTCATTTGCTTACGATTTGTCAGACAAAGGTTTTAATTCAGTTGCTCCTGAAATTGGTGAAACTTATAA
>Ga0114922_10001941_pt1 | contig 19536 bp, 17 predicted proteins | sample AartaG_FD_100975 | JGI IMG/M metagenome (GOLD analysis project Ga0114922, IMG submission 100975) | Deep subsurface microbial communities from Aarhus Bay to uncover new lineages of life (NeLLi) - Aarhus_00045 metaG | ecosystem: Environmental > Aquatic > Marine > Oceanic > Sediment | place...
CGTGTGCTCAGAACAATCATGAATGAAGTATACCGTCTTTTTGACAGGCGTTGTTGTATGGATACTGCCTTAGACAAACTTAAACGATTGCGCCGCCGTATCAAACGCTTTTTATCACTGGGCAAAACATTAAAGAAGCTATTCTCACCAAACCTTGAGAAGTCGTTAATTTTTCTCGATGATTCCTTATTGCCAGCAACTTCTAATGCAGTGGAACGTGCAAATCGTCGTCATAGCAAAATGTAAAAAAGCGTCTATCGCGTGCGAACCAGAGACCATATAAGCCAACGAATTGCGATCGATATGCTCCGGGATGCATACGCTTGTGGACGTAACGAAACTGTGAACGTACTTCATCATACAAGAAAGAGAAGACTGCTATGCCGGAAAATTTGCTACATTCTCAGGTAAAAGATGGTTTGTTGGATCGTGTGAGGAAGGCAACTATCTACACTGTCAGTTCAGAACTGTTGCAAAAGTGTTGCAGTATTGACATTAGAGGTTAAAGCAGAAAGGCTGCCGAACGTAAGTGCTTGACAACCCTAATGTTAAACAACGAGGCCGACGCGACTCGAACGCGCAACCTTCGGATCGACAGTCCGATGCTCTAACCAGTTGAGCTACGGCCCCGTAATCTCAATCAAAACTTCAATATACCAGCAAACCAGCTTTTATGTCAACTGTTTTTATACAAAACAGGCTCATCCAGCCAAAAATTTGACAAGGAGGGGCTGTTGAAAAAGGTGAGATTGCTTCGTCGCCACGCTCCTCGAAATGACACAAAACGCCTTTTTCAGGTCATTGCGAGCGATTCGAAGAATCGCGAGGCAATCTCAAAATGTTCCTTTGGGACTTTTTCAACAGCCCCAAGGACACCTATGAATTGTGAACTTACGCTCCTATTTTCTTGAAGCTTGTGAGCGTCTGACCACGGGGTGTGACTTGGTGTCTTTCTTGGAATTTTGCTGCAGGAGCCTCATTGCTTTTTTTACGTCGGCGACTTTTAAGACTCCGGTCGTTCGGCCTCCCTTTGCTCCTGCGGTGCAATACGCGTATGAAATATTTATGTGGTTCTTGGCCAATTTCTCCGCTACCGCCGCCAGGGCACCGGACTTATTGGTCAGCGTTACACACAAAACTTCTGTTTCGTTATGAGGCATATTTAGTTTTGCCAACACTTCTCTTGCCTTCTTGGGCGCAGCAAAAACTATTCGCATAACCCCGTGCTCCACAGAATCCATCATTGTCATCGCCATGATGTTAATCTTAGCTTGTGCAAATTCGCCGAGCACCTGAGCTAATACCCCCGGCTTGTTGACCATAAAAATCGAAAATTGTGTCGTAACATACATAACATCAACCTCTTTAAGTAAATACATTCCTGCTTTGGCAGGAAGGACACGTCATCCCTGTGAGAGTAAGAGTCAATCTGTGCTCAATGCCTGGATGGCGCTTTCTTTATCAGGGAAAAATCTAAAAACCTTATCAAGATTGGTTATCTTGAAAACCCTGTGCAATTGTGGGTTTATCGCACTAATCACAACCTCGCCATTATACGTTTCCAGCCTGGCCCGGATGTCCAGAAGCAGCCCCAGCACCTGGGAGGAGAAAAACTTTACTCTCCCAAAATCGAATATCAACCTGTTTGGTTGATTCCCGTCAATAAATTCTTTTATCTGTTTGGCAGCGGTGGATATTGTGTCAACATCACTTACTGAAGCAGATTTGAAAACCACTACCGCGGCGCCACTCTCATCTGTTACTTCTACGCCTATTTTTTCGTCCATGATAATCGACACTCCTTCCAAATCGGAACTTCAGGCAATTATCTCAAATTTAACAGTTCCCGTTGAGTTCTTGCTTATTTTTGCTTATTTTAACACATTTATCAATAATCAATAATCAATTATAATCTTTTTTTAGCATTTGCAGCAGGGGGTAAAATTCTGCTTATAATCACTTTTTTGTTTCGCAAATAGATGGTTTCTGGTTTCAATGCAGGGTGTGATAATGTGGAAAATTGCGTATTTTCAGTTTTTTTTCTTATTTTGATGTGAAAATTCAATAATTTGGGCTTCATCCAGTTGACAAACTCGTGCTCCGTGCGAAATTGGGTTTGATCAGTCCGGCAACTCCTTGGCAAACAACGCAGGCCTGACGGATTGGGTTTGTTTTTTTGCCCCGCCAGCGAAATAATATTTTTATAATTCCTTGTTATAATATTACTTACGTTAATTTGGACATCCTTGAAATTGGGTTTGTTTTGCATAAAAAGGGCTGATTTGTAAAGAATCCTCTACAGATGTAGTGCCTTATAGGCACGTAAATAACCCTCGTATTGCGGATAGCGTGCAGCGTAGAGCGTTTAGACGATGATGGATGATTCATAATAGACTCAAAACTCAAGACGAAAGACTAATGGTTAATTTGACTGGGCCTGTTGGGTGCCTTATAGGCACGTAAATAACTGGCCGATTTTTGCCAGAGGCGAAAAAGCAGCGCCTCTATAATTAGAGCTACCTGCACGTTTGATACGAAAATATAACCGTTTCTCGTCGCTCATCGCTCGTAACTCGATTTGGGACAGTAAGTTAAAAATTTTTAAAAAGTTTGATTTTTGTTCTGAGGTATCAGCGTTTTTGATTGAAAACACAGACTTACACCTGTCCAAACGAAAAACCTCGTCCACATTGTCATTACAGGAATTATGGGAACTTGTCGCGGGAAAGTGAGCACATGCATTACAGACATAAGCCCAGTTGCACATGGCAAGTTCTCATTTTTGCTGACGTCAGACATAATTTTTCTTTTTGGGGGGGAATATTTGTAACATTTGCTCTGTTTTCACGTCTATATTATGGGAATTTTAGGTTTATTTATAGAAATGGAACATGCGATTATGTACAGAGCGCATAAAGATAAGAATTTTATTGTTTGCAATCTAATGACGCTTTTTTTAATAACCGCATCGGCTTTTATGCTTGCCGGGGGACCTTATGCAACGGCACAAACAAAACAATCCGGAATAAACACGACTCAATTAAAAAATTCTGTAGATTCCAACACGCGCATAATTTCCTTTCCTGAAGATCCCTCGCTCGGCAGGATTTATATTTGCGATGTGAGTCCTTCCTATGAATGGTGGTGGGGAAGGTCTCCTGACTGGCAATTTATCGGCGAAGCAGTGGGAAAAATATCCATACCGAAAGGAAAGCTTTCAGCCTTGATAGCCAGCTCGGATGGCATTAAAGACTTATCGCCACTTACAAAATTAAAGCCGGATGACCTCGACATACTGGTAATTGAAGGCGAAAGAAAAGCCGCCGACAAGCCCGGCGACAAATGCCTGCCCTTTATCTGTAATCTCACCGGATTAAAAACACTCATTTTGAGGTATTCAGGAATAAGCAGCGAAGGTCTAAAATCATTAACGGAAATTACTTCCCTTTCACAACTTTCATTCATATCAGAGCAGCTCGACGATACGGGTTTGGCGAATATCGCGGAAATTAAATCACTAAAGGGCCTGCGTTTTTATAGTGAAAAAATCACAAATGAGGGCTTATCCCATCTGGTAAAGCTTGACCTGCTTGAAGAACTGTTTCCCAGTTCCAGAAACATCGATGTTGACTGCTTGGTCCACATTGCAAAGTTACCTATACTCAGATACATTGTACTTTCGAACAAGAATTTTTGTAACCAGGAAATAATACACCTCAAGGAGTTGTCTTCGTTAAGAAAACTGGATTTTATAAGTCCACAAATCTCCTATGAGTGGCTGGAAAGCATGTCAAAGTTAAGTCAGTTAGAAGAACTGGCTATTCAGAATGCTGCTCTAAATGATGACTATTTCGCACCTCTTAAATCATTGTCTTCGCTTAAAAAGTTGCGTCTTCAGAGAGGTTTTCGAGGAGACAGTGGCAACAACTTTACCGATATCAGTCTCGCTGCTCTGTCACAAATAAAGTCACTCGAATCTTTAGAACTGTACTACGGACATTTCACGGATAAAGGACTCGAACGATTGTCGGAATTAAACAAGCTCAGAACCCTTGTTATCCCTAACTGTCACAGCTTCACTGATGCGGGACTCGAGTATTTAATCCAGCTGGCAAATCTCGAACACCTGAATATAGGCAGCGGCGGTTTGACCGATGACGGTATGGTAGTTATTGGTCAGCTAACAAGCTTGAAAGAGCTTAAGCTCTTCAACAACCGCTATATAACAAACCGAGGACTTTCCAGATTGGCCGGATTAAATTCCCTTGAAAAATTAGATCTATGGGTTCCAAAAGTAACCGCAAACGGCCTGAATCATCTCAATACCCTTTCCAATCTGACAAAACTTGTTGTACAAGGCGGATACGCAAAAGATAAAGAGCCAGATGACACTGTTCTGAATATTGAAAATTTAGACCGCATCGAACAACTGCAAGTGCCGGTCTTTTGTAATGAAGACTTGGCTTGCCTGGCCAAACTTTCAAATCTTCGACGACTGGAAATAGACAATCGAGGCGTGCTCACCAATAAAGGCATAGCCAAATTGAAAAGCTTGACTTATCTAAACGTGCTTGAAATCACCAACGCTCATTTAACAGACGATGGATTGAAGCACATTTCTGATATGAAAAAATTGGACTCATTGACGATAAGCGGAGACATTACTGAACAGGGATTGCATCATCTGGAAGGACTTAAAGCATTAACATACTTGAGAATTATTACCCCCAAAAATATCAATCCCGAAGCTATACAACGCTTAATAGATATAATTCCCAACCTTCCGCGAATTCAAACAGAAACAAGAGAACTTTCAAAAGTACCTGTAAGGCTACTGCAGGTCGGCCAAAAACTTTCGGATTTCAATAATATCGATATCGAACTATCACCTGAAGACAACAAAGGTAAAATGATTCTGATATGCTTCTGGGATATGAATCAACGGTCGTCGAGGAATTGCCTTCAGCAGTTGAGCAAATGGGCAAATGACTTGAAGAAAAAAGATGTAGTCGTTATTGCCGTTCTTGCCTCGAAGGTTGAACAAGCAAAGCTTGATGAATGGATCAAAGATAATAATATCCCCTTCCCAGTCGGAATGATTAAAGGCGATGAGGAAAAAGTACGCTTCAACTGGGGTGTGCAATCACTGCCGTGGCTGATTCTGACTGACAAGAAACACATAGTCCGTGCTGATGGATTCAATATTAATGGGCTGGATGAGAAGATAACGATGATAAGAGAGAAGTAAGGAGCTTTTTCAGTATAAACTGGTCCCATGTATTACAGACATGTGCTCAGTCGCCCATGGCAAGTTCACGTAAGTACTACAACGACAAGGAGAACGAGTTATTTCCGGGGGACCGGCTAAAACACAAGTAAAATCAATTAGGCTCAGTACTTTTTTTAGCTTGATTTAATAGAAAAAGTCCCTTATAATAAAGTTTAAAATTCGTCACGTTAATTAAGGAGATGTTGTCATGATAAAATTCACTGTGAAACGTAGAATCGTTTTTGTGGCATTAACTCTTTGGCTTATTTCAACCTTGGCGATTTTAGGCGGCTGCAAGAAGAAAGATCAGCCTGAAGATAAGCAGCAGGCCATTGGATCTCAGAAGACTGAGCATATCTCCGCGTCTGAGAAGATTGACAAGGCTGACACATCCGAGAAGTTCGGTTTGCGTATTTTGTACGTTGGCCTGCCGAACACCGAACGCCAGAAGGATTTCGTCTCTTTCCTTTCCAAGAATTTTACAGAGGTCAAAACGGCTGACCTTTACACGTTCAAGGAGGAGCAAACCAAAGACAGCGACGTGGTCATCCTTGACAAGGACGGAATTCAATGGGGTAACAGGGGCGGCAAGCCCCTCAGGGATCTCAAGGTATCAGCCCAATATTCACGCCCCACCCTATCCCTTGGAATCCCCGGCGCTTTTTGGACCGACCGGATGAGGCTGAAAACCGGCTACATGTGAAACTGCCTAACAGATGCGGCTCATGGTGAGTCGTTCGATCATGAAGTTTTCCAGAAACCTCGCAAAGTGGAAATCAAGCTGGAATCAACCAAAACACCCGATAGCTACCTTCGCACCCTTCCCACAGGAAAAACGCCCGGTGAAACAATGTCGGTTTGGAAAGTGCAAGACACCAATAATAATGTGGGGAAAGCAGGTGCGGTCTCGGATATCATCAAATCCGAGGATAAACCCGACGCCGAAGCCATTCTCCTCGGTTTCGCCCCTGGTAAATCCTATTTAGCCACCGGTATCGGCCGCCACGGCAACTTTATGCAATGGGGTTGGTCTGCACCACCATCACAGATGACCCCCGCCGGTCGGAATTTATTTATCAACAGCATCTGCTATATCCATAAATTTGATGGCATCGCCCCGGAATTTCGCAAGTAAGCCATGGCACAGAAAGGATTTCTTAGCTGAATAGATTATGTATGGCGTGAACAACTCGAGCAAAGGGAATGGTATTCATGCCGCCAAGATAATACAATTAATCGCATGTAGCAAGTTCAGGTAAGTCCTTTACTGACAAGGTGGACGGAGTTTTTCGGGGGGACAGTCATTAAAAGAATGTAGAAAAAGAAAAATAATTTGAATTTTATCGACTTGACAATGGTCGTTCCATATCAACGGATTTGTGGTTTTTGCGTCTGAGATAGATGAAGTGTATTTTAGTGGTCTGAAATGCGAATAAGGAGCTTAGTCGTATCAGTGCTTGTTTTTTAAGAGGATAGATAGGTATTCACCGTGGTCCTATTGGCGGTTGACAAGCGCACGTGTTCCCTGATTGTGAAACGTATCATAGCATTATGGATTGATAACTATACAAACATGGTGAAATACACAATCAAAGTTTCTTAATATTCTTCACATCCAAAATAAAAACGCTTCTTCCATGCGTGCCAATGACCAACTCATTTTCTCTTGGATGGACAATCAGATCGTGGACAGCGGAAGTGGGTAAATTGTTGCAGAGCGAAATCCAGGTCTTTCCTCTGTCGAGGGTTATATAAACTCCAAGGTCGGTGCCAACATAGAGAATGTCTTTGTCCCTGGGGTCTTCCCCAATGACGTTTATGGATTCGGAAGGAAGATTTCCCGCTATGGATTCCCATGTTCTGCCGAAATCTGTGGACATGTAAAGATATTTTTCAAAGTCATCTTCGCGATATCCCGTTAATGAAACATAAACCGTACCAAGTTCATGTTGAGATGCCCTAACACGAGTTACCCATTTGTCGGGTAGTCCATCACGTATATCGGTCCAGCTAATTCCATCGTCGCGAGTAAGCTGAACATTGCCATCGTCCGTTCCGACGTAAATCAAGTTGGCTTTGAGTGGTGATTCCGAGATCGTGGTTATTGTCCCGTAAGGGACATCTCCCTGTTTTTCAGGGCCCGGAGACGTGGTCAAATCAGGACTAATGCAGGTCCAGTTGTCGCCCCTGTTAATCGATTTGAACAGCATATTGGCCCCGTAATAGAGCGTAAACGGATTGTGATTAGAGATAATAAACGGGGTCATCCAATTCCTGCGAAGAGCAGGCTCGCCCTTCGGGGCCCTGGGACTTATGCCTTTAGTGGATTCGTCCTTTAAGCTCTTTCGCCTTAAGTCGCCGAACTGGTGCTCATAATAGATGATATTATAGTCGGTCGGATCAACCAACGTGAAATAGCTGTCGCCGCCTCCCCATCTGTCCAGGTAAATGTGCCTCCAGGGATCGTCAGCTCCATCAGCATAGGTATAAGTGCTCGGCCCGTAGATGGCTGCATTGTCCTGCGTACCGATGTAGATATTGTAAGGTTCGGCCATATCCACAGAGAGAGCATATACCTCCGCAATAGGCATATTGTTAACGCGAAGCCAAGTTTTGCCCCGGTCATAAGACATATAAAGCCCGCCATCAGTTCCGGCAATCAGCCTGTCTGCATTCAAGGAGTCAATCCACAAATCATGGTGATCAAAGTGAATCACTTTAGATTTATGAGGACGCAGATTGATAATCTTTCCCTGGTTTCTCGTGTACGTCTTTCCGCCATCATCCGAGCTGAGCAGATATGTGCCCAGGACATAGATTTGATTTTCATTGTCAGGAGAAACCCTGATAAGACAAAAATCATACCCGACACTTGTCTGCAAATAGTCGTCATTGACCTTTTTCCAACTCCGGCCTTTATTATCTGAACGATATACTTCGCCTGCAATACGACGACGTCTCCCGTCAGGGCGAGGGGCGTGGTTATCTACAAGGGCGTACATGACATTGGGATTGGATTGGGCTATAGCAAGGCCGATTCGTCCAACGTTTTCTCCCCGAGGCAGACCATCTTCCAGCACTTTCCAGTTACGCCCGGCGTCGGTGGTCTTGTAAACCCCGCTGCCCGGGCCGCTCTCAACGTTGTTCCATGCTTTTCTATCCCTCTCCCACATTACGGCGTACAACGTCTTATTGTCGGCGGGGTCCATAATCACTTCAACACAGCCGACCTTATCTGAGACGTATAGAATTTTGTTCCAACTCTTTCCGCCGTCAACGGTTTTGAACAATCCCCTTTGCTGATTATACGAATAGTTGTGCCCTATCGCCGCGACGTACACGACATCCGGATTTAGGGGGTCCACCAGCACTCTGGCAATATGATAAGTATCATGAAGTCCCATGTTCTGCCACGTTTGGCCGGCGTCGAGCGACTTAAAGATACCGGTTCCCGCATAGGAGCTTCTGGCCATAAGCACTTCACCGGTTCCGACCCAAATGATGTCCGGATTCGATTTCGACACGGCTACCGAACCGATGGCAAAGGTTGATTCATTATCGAAAATCGGTTTCCAGGTGGTACCGTTATTCTCCGACTTCCAGAGATTGCCGGACCCAACTCCGACGTAGATGGTCGAAGTGTACCCAGCCGGACAAGTTATACTTTCGATCCTTCCGCCCTGAAAGGCCGGACCGGCCGCCCGCCATTTCAAATCCTTGAATATAGATTCGTTTTTGAGCTTTTTATGGTAGTCCCAGGATTCCATGCGAGTTACCGGGTCGGTGGGTTTGTTCCCAGAGTCATTGCTGAGGGCGTATGAGCATGAAAAATTGAAACTGATGAGAAGAATGCCGATAAAACCGACAGGGGAAATGGCTCCTCTGAATATACTCATATGTGCCAAAACATTTCGAAATTTGCGAACCATCACATAATTTTTCATTCTATCACCTCACGATTGTCAGAACTACTTTATTTATTGAACCACCTGGTTATTTTCTTCTTTGCCGCCTTTTTCGCAGCCAGGGTGCCAGCCAAAGATATAGCCCGCTGACACTGACCAACACCAGCCCTCCGCCTGCGACCGGCATGAGCGTTGCTTGCAACCAGTCGGCGTAGTAAGAGCCATCGTGCATATCTTCCAACATATCCGAAGGCCGCCAGGCAGTGCTGAGAATTTCCCCTGTCACCGCGTCCACCTGAATCTCAGCATAGTTGTGCTTGGACAGCACTTTGAATACCCGCTTGCCCGGTCGAAAATCAATCCGGTCGATGTCTTCAAGGCTCCTGAAGCTCGTGCTGTCTTGACTCAGGACAATCTCGACCAAATTCCGGGTACTGATAAAATCCTCAGCTTTCCCTTGGGACCCTGTCAAGGTGGGAGGCTGAATCCAGACATACTTTTTCTTTTCCAGCAGCAAGATTCCGGTCAGTGCCGAATTCAGGAAGACTACAGAAAGCAGAATTCCGGCCCATTTATGGGTCTTGCGAAAATACTGATAAATTCGCATAGGTCAAATACCTCATAGCTAAAGTTAGTTGTGTCTGAAACAATGGGCGCATTGTACGTGAACGATTATATATGAATTCAACAGATACATCAAGGCCTTACAATACACTCCGGCGAGGTAGTCGTTGAGGTTATGGCACAATAAAATTTGTGACCGCCCATTTTCGTTACGACACCACAAAAGCAGCCATCACAAAAACGAAAATACAGTTTGGTTAAACTTTTGTCACTATGATATCTACAATCGACAACCATAATAGCACATGATCCTCTTTAGTTCAATCTACTATATCCAAACCAGTGCGCGCACGAAATCGCTCTTTGGGGCTGTTTTTGGCTCGCTTGATCTCGGCCAGATGTCATGAATGCTTTTCAATACTAATCTAACTTCAATTTCCATGAAATTGAAAAAGGACGACTCTCTAACTATTTGTTAGGGGGTCAGAATCACCTTGCACCAGTGGTTGACCCCTCTGGGCGATGGTTTAGAAGTGCAAGGAGAACCCAAAAATGTCACAGTTTTTAGGATTGCAATAACTCGTCGTAAATTCTATAATTATGGAGCGCATAATTCTGTTCCTGTACTTCATTGTTTTTGTTGTCTTATTGTATACCAAGGGACATTTGCAGTGAGGAATGCCGATGAGCGGTACGGGCGAGAAAAATGATAAGCGGCCAGGTGAGGTCGAACCTGTTCCCACCGCCAGCTTTGCGGACGATGCGGGAGGGCCGGCCAGCCGACCATACTTCGTAATGGGATACGTTAAGGATGTGCCTATCACTGAACATTGCGACCGCCCGATTTTACCGAGAGGAACGTAATGCTTAATTCTTTTCTGAAGTCATCCAGTCAGAGCCGCGACAGCTCAATCCGAACCTTTGTGTTTTTTGTCCTATTCTATCTCTACCTTTGGCTCGAAGTCGATCTGCGCCTCATCTATCATGGCGGTGGAATGATTAACAATTTCCCCCCTTTTTATCGCGGTTGGGCGTTTTTCCAGAAGTTTCTGTCGTACCCCGGCGGACCCATCGCATATCTCAGCGCCTTTCTGAGCCAGCTTTGGTATTATTCCTGGGCCGGCGCGCTGGTTGTAACCCTGCAGGCATGGTTAATTTGCCTATGTATCGGGGTCATTATCAAGGCCATAAACGCTCCCCGTCTGCGCTGGATCCGTTTTATTCCTCCTATTCTTTTGCTGATACTTTACAACCAATATACCTACCGCTTTGTTACCACCATGGCGCTGCTGACGTCGCTGGTTTTTATATGTCTTTACCTGACTATTATCACAAGGAGCAATCTGTCTCGTTTGGCTGCCTTTCTGGTTTTATCAGTCGTTTTGTATTATCTTGCCGGGGGAGCGTATCTGGTCTTTGCAGCTTTTGGTTTGATTTACGAACTGTTTTTCCGGCGTTCCTGGCTGGCGGCATTCTTCTATTTCTGCTTGGCCTTGACGATTCCATGGGCTGTGGGAGTCCTTATCTTCAACGTGCCTGTTTTCGACGCCTTTACGGAGCTATCACCTTTGTCATGGAAGGTCTTATACTATGGAAGTTACCGGAAAATGTTAATCATAGTCTATTTACTTTACCTGCTCGGGCCGTTGATCGCACTTGTGTGCGGCTTATTGGGGCTGTTTCTCAGAGAATCGCGCCTGCCCGCGGGTCAGCTCCATGCGACCGGGGCATACTCCAGCAGCGGCAGGAAAAAGGACAAAAATAAGCCGCCTGGAAGGCTATCCAGGCCCATTGCGGGAATGCTTTCTCGCTCCTCTGCAAATAAGAAGCTCAGATGGGTTGCCGAATCGTTGGCTCTGTTCACTACTGCTGGTGTCATCATCTTCTTCTCCCACCGTAAGGATTTTAAAATCCTGTATGAGGTTGACTACTATGCCTATCACAAAAAGTGGCCTCAACTGCTTGAAACCGCCCGCCGCTGCACAACCAACAACTTCTTTATAATCCATGCCGTTAACCGCGCTTTATATCATACCGACCGATTCGGCTACGACATGCTGTCCTATCCCCAACATACCCATGCTTTGTTCCTCACCGATACCAAACACGAGTCCTCATACTGGTATCGGTTTGACAGTCCTCTCGAACTCGGTCTTATCAACCTGGCGGAACATTCCCTGACCAAAGCCTTGGAAAAATTTGGAGAGCGCCCCATGCTTCTCAAGAGGCTTGCTCTGGTAAACATGGTCAAGGGCAACATCGGCACCGCCCGCGTTTACCTCGAGGCCCTTACCATGACCTTGTTTGACGCTGACTGGGCCCGTATGCACCTCGACCAACTTGAGTCCGATCCGAGCCTGGCAACCGATCAGGAAATTCAGCGATTGCGACAATTAATGCTCCGGAAGGATTTTGACTTGCTTGTCTCTGGCTATGACGATTTATTGTCGGATTTGCTGGAGCAAAACCCGCAAAACCATATGGCCTTTGAATACTTGATGGCCTGCTACCTGATGGGCAAACAGCACTCTCTGCTGGTTCAGAACCTCTACCGATTGGGTGATTTCGGCTATTCAGAGATCCCCCGACTTTATGAAGAGGTTATGATAGTGTACAGTGTTATGACGGGAAAAGCGTCCGTCCGCCAGATTAGTCCGGAATCTCTTGAACGATGGGAAGAATTTAGACAGATTCTTATCCGTTATGACGGGGATGTGAAAGCAGCCCTTAATGACCTGAAGGAACAATACGGCGACACTTATTTCTTCTACAATCTTTACGGCTTCACCGGAGCTGAAAAATGAAAAAACACTATCAATATCGGTACTTATTTTTGGCCTTGCTGCTGTTGATATTATCCGCCGGCGTGTTAGTATATGCTTTCCGTGATGATAAGGTCGTAATTGATAGCTACAGAACCATCGATCGGCCCGTCCGCATCCGTCCTGATTATTCCGGAACCGTCATTCCGCCCAACATCGCGGCTCTCAACTTCCAGGTACGTGAGCAGGGCTCACATTATTACGTAAGAATATACTCCCAACAAGGCCAATCGATAGAAGTCTTCAGCCGATCACCGAAAATCATCATCCCTGAAAAACCCTGGCATAAACTTCTGAATATGAATCGCCCGGGCGAACTATATTTTGACGTCTTTGTGAAAACCGAAAACGGCCCATGGAACTTATTCCCCACTATTACTAATAAAATCGCCCGCGAGGACATTGACGGCTTCCTGGTTTACCGGAAAATGCATCCGACCCACTATCTCTTGAGTGGCGAGGTAGGCCTTTATCAGCGTAATTTGCACAACTATGATGAATCGCTCATATTGAAAAACAAATATTATAAGCAGGGAGGTTGTATTAACTGCCACACGTTCTGCAACAACCGTACCGATAAAACCATCATCGCCGTACGCAGCGCAGTATACGGTAGCTGCACCATGCTAATTGAAAACAACATAGCTGAAAAAATCGGGGCGAAATTCACCTACACATCCTGGCACCCGAGCGGCAAGCTCGTTTCGTTTTCCATCAATAAGGTGATCCAGTTCTTTCATTCCGCCCGCGACGAGGTCCGCGAAGCGGTGGACATCGATTCGACCATGGTCTATTATCTCGTTGACTCCAAAACCATAAAGACCTCGCCGAAGATTTCCCGAAAGGATCGTCTCGAAACGTATCCTACCTGGACCCCCAATGGCCGCTACCTGTATTTCTGCAGTGCCCCCATGTTATGGTCGAGTCAAGAGGAAAAACTAATGCCCGAACGTTATAATGAGGTCAGGTACAACCTGGTTCGCATAAGCTACGATATCAACACCGATGTCTGGGGTGAGCTGGAAACCGTGCTTTCTGCCCAGGATACGAGCATGACCGCTCTGCTGCCCCGAATCAGTCCGGACGGGCGCTGGCTGCTGTTATGCATGAGCGATTATGGTTGCTTCCCCGCCTTCCAGCAGGAAAGCGACTTGTACCTCGTGGATCTCCAAGCCGCAAACCGAACCGGCCGGCATACCACTCGACGACTCGAAATCAATAGCGACCGAAGCGAATCCTGGCATAGCTGGGCCAGTAACAGCCGATGGATAGCTTTCAGTAGTAAGCGACGCGACGGAGTATTTACCAGACCTTACCTTAGCTACGTTGACGAAAACGGAAAGGTTTATAAGCCCATACTGCTGCCCCAGAAGGACCCCACATTCTTTGACTCTTGCCTTGAAGCCTACAATACTCCGGAACTCGTCATCCAGCCTGTCCGCCCAAGGGGGGAAAAACTTGCCCGGATCGTACGAGGCTCTGATCAAATCACCGTCGAGATGCCTATCACCATGGCCACGCCCAGCGCCGCCGGTCAGGTTCCCCCAGGGCAAGAACGTGAATAACCCACCTATAGGATGGATTTATAAGGAGGATATTGGCAAGGCCAAGTAGTACTGGGAGAAGGCGGTGGGGTTGTATGTCTCGCAGTAACATTTTCAATAGATTCCTCGACCGCGCTCGGAATGACTTTCCAATAATCAATAATCATTTTTTAGCGGGTGGGTCAGGTAAAGGGAGCGGTGCGTTGCGTTTTGAGCCGGTGGAAGTTGTGCCGTAGTCAAACTTCAGGATTTCAGGTAATTGGCCGGGTGTTGCTGCGGTTCCAAGTAATCTGTCGTGCTCGGCCAAAATGGCCTGTACATTTTTTCGCTCGAGAGCCCTTCTTATAGTCAGTTGTGGCTTGCCCAGAAGCCTGCCGATACACTTGTCTTCTGTATCGACCAATACCGAAGTCAAATGGCTTTTCTGTGTATCGTTCAAAAGACCATCGCCATTAACGTATCTTTTTATAGTATAAGAATATAACTGTGCAAAGCGGCGAGCAAGAGGGGGGTTGGAACTGGTTGTTGTCGGCAGCGGTCCACCGGGAGACTGCGAAGGTAAGGGTATTTTGCTGCTGAGAAACTTTAAGAGGTCTCTATCATAAAGTTCATACTTCACTGTCCAGTCGGCGTATTTTTTAATTCTCATATCAGCTATCTGGGACAACAATTGCTCTGCCTGTGGAATCTTTATGCCAGCGGCAAATCGAGCTATCAAAGCTACTATCTCAGGTGTGCTGGTCTCGATTAGCTCTTTGAGATGTCCAGCGATGACCGATGCCTGTTTCGAATTTGACGCTGTTGCGGCATTTAACTGTGTTATGATGCCGGGATTGGTAAGACAATGGACTGCCCAGTAACGAATAACCATATTCTCATTTTTTAGCATCGCAATAGCCGAGTCTGTCAGCCCCAGGTCCTGCAGACCATCCATCAGAATCAAAAGATTAATCGTTACTCCGATTGTGCGCTCCGGGCGCGGTAATTTTTCAGCCTGTATAAAGCCTGCGGCGATATATTTACGGGCCGAATCAGAAAACTGTTGGGCGTACTGGGCCTGCTGAGTGCTCTGCCTGCTCAGGATGACTGTACGAATCTGTGCTATTTTGGTAAAATCCCTCGTTCCGACAAATTCTTGTATCGCTTCAGCAAGAAAATCGTCAATGATTTTTAGATCCTGATCATCGAGTACTCCCTTATTGCGAACCAAGTCAACATCTCTGGTATTAACAGCTTCAGAACCCGAATTAATCACTAAAATTAAAAATGCCGTCAGAACAACAAAAATCACCCATTTTATCTTCATTTTGCAAACACCCTAAAAAATGCCGGTTTTGGATTAGAAAATCCCCAGCCTATACCTACATCTAACACTACCCAGTTTAACTTTAATATCAGGCTTTGTCAAGTGAATTTGTCCGCTGAGTAAAGGCCGGGAAATATGGATTTTGACTGTTTTACTTTTTACTTATTAACTTTTTCCTCAAAAGCAGGTAAAATTGACGCAATATCATAAAAAGCCCGTAGATAAAAGTTGAATAAACTGCCAATTAAGATGATGCTTATCGGACAAAAAACAAACAGACGCCACTTTATAAATGTTATAAATTTCATTGCAGCAGGGATGCATAGACCGGAGATACTGTTCGCAGCCGAGGCCTAAGAATGACCGAGTCATCCTCAAAACTTGTTCGTATCGACCCTTTTCGCCTGCGTATGGAACGCCGCGGGCAGATGGTTACCGACGCAACCATTTTCGCCTCGGAAGCCGTCAAGCTCGAACCTGATGCTGTCCGTCAGCTCTGCGATGCCGCTTCTCTGCCGCCGGCTAAGAAGGTTCTGGCCACCGCCGATATTCACGTTGGCTTCGGCGTGCCTATCGGTGCCGTATTAGGTCTGGACGGCGCAATTATGCCTCCTGCCGTCGGGTACGACATAAATTGTGGAATGAGGCTGCTGCGCACACCCTTTTCAAGAGGTGACATTGATACCGACAAAATCGCCGTCGATATAGCCCGTGACATTCCGCTCGGCGAGGGCAGGGAAAATTTGCAGTTAAACAAAACCGGAATCGAAGCCGTTATCAATAAAGGTGTTGCTGCCGTACCGGCCCTTGCACAAAGAAGCAGTCACCGGGCCTGGGAGGCCTTTGACCCGGACCAGTTCGCAGATGACCTGCAAAGAATCGAGGAAAACGGCCACCTGCCATCCGACCCGGGCGCGGTGCCAAGAAACGCAATACAAAAAGGGAGCAATCAACTTGGCACACTCGGAGGCGGAAATCACTTTATTGAAATTCAGCAGGTCCAGGAAGTCTTCGACCCGGATTTAGCGAAAGGCTTCGGGCTTTTCAAAAACCAGCTCGTTGTAATGATACACTCCGGCTCGCGCCGGTTCGGCTATGAAATCGCCGATGAATATATGAATATCGCCGCCCGGAGGCCGGAGAATGCCGACCGCAAGAAAATGCTCTCATACCTGCCGACCGAGAGCAGTGTCGGCAAAAACTATATCGCTGCAATGGCCGCCGCCGCAAACTTCGCATTTACCAATCGCCACATAATGGCTCTGCTTGTAAGACGCTGTTTTAACAGGATGTTCGGCCCGACGCCGCTGTCGCTCGTTTACGATGTCGCTCACAATATGGCGAAGCTCGAAACACATAGCGGCGCCCGGCTTTGGGTCCACCGCAAAGGTGCCACGCGTGCCTTTGGTCCGAAGCAGATGGCCGCAAGTATTTTCGCACAAACCGGCCAGCCTATAATAACCCCCGGCTCAATGGGCACCGCAAGTTTTTTGCTGGTCGGAACGGGTGATTCCGAGGAGTCTTTGAGCTCGGTCAACCACGGTGCAGGCAGGGTGATGAGCCGCACCGCCGCTCGCGGAAAGGCCCGTAAAGGCAGAATTATTACGCCGGCTTTGATTAGCGATGAGCAGTTCAAACGCAGTATGCAAGGCATAAAACTCATTACCGGCAATAAAAGCAAAATAAAAGAGGAAGCGCCGGACGCCTACAAAGACATCGATGAGGTCGTCCGAATTGTCGTCGAATGCGGCTGGGCCAAAGCCGTTGCCCGAATGGTACCTTTAGCCGTCTTAAAGGGCTAAGAAGTTTTTTCTCAACTGATGAGAACTATTTAAAAGTTCAGGTTTGCACAACTCGTAGTGTTATTGCCCGTCGAAGGGGAATCCTTTATATTTTGACAAAATTACGTATCAATTCCTTCTACTTGATATCTTTGTAATCTCTCTGCTTTCTTTGTTTTCGTTTCCAGGTATTCACGACTTCACTGAACTTCTCGTCGATGTGTTGAATAAACCATTCGTCAATAATCGATTTTTTAAAGCGCCACTCTTTCCCTAATTTGGCGGCAGGTATTTTCTTTTCTTGGGCCCAGGTGTAAATCGTCTGAGGTTTTAACCTAAGATAAGCAGCCACCTCTTCTAATGTCATAATTTCATTATCCACTGGTTTCGGCCTTCCCGGTTTGATATTCCAGGTTCTGAGAGACAGGCCCATCACCTTTCTTGTTGTTTGTTTTCTCGCCTGGTGAGGTAACTAAGTTCCCTGCTGCTCGAATCACTGTGAGATAAAAGTTCCCTTCGCGTTTTCTGAACAGCTCAAACGGCAGTTCTCTGCTGCCGATAAACGGCCTTAAATTCCAGGCCAACTGCATACCAACGAATGCCAGGATTAAAATCCAGAACCGAAAAACCACCACTCCAACCTTAGGATAGACTTTCTTTTTTTCACAGGAGAACCGCAATGCGTCTAAAATGGTTTTCACGCCGAAGAATCCCGAAAGTCCAAATATTGCTACGTGCAGAAGTTTCAAAAACGAGTAGTTGTCTCCGGTGATGAGGAAAAAAATGACAACCGGGGCAAACGAAACCATAACCAGTGCAACCATAACAAAACCGGAAAGTATTATCTTTAACATCTGCCAGAAGCCGAGCCTGGAACCAAGGACATGTTGAATGATGAAAAAAGCAGGGAAGCATACTAACAAAGCGAGCGAAAAGAGAATCGGCACTTTTATACCCGAAGAAATCGCCTGTCGAAAACCATTGTAGCTGCCCATAACAACGCCATAAACAAACGAGCAGACATTCAGCAGTAAGTATTGGTTTGCTACTTTGCTCAACGTGTTTTCATCGCTCGTTAGTTTTTCGAAGAAATTATCCTTGTCCTGGAAATCCCGAAAGAACTCCATCGATAAAAGCTTTGTTTTGGCCATAATACACCTCTTCTTTTAATATGATATGTCGTTTCTTTTTATGCGAGTATACATAACGATTTCAAATATGTCAAGTTTTTTCCTGTTTATTCTTGTATATTATTGTTTTTTCCTGTTTTCTATATATGACTATGGTTCCCAGCTATAGTTTCCTAAGCCTTTTGTTTGCAGGATGTTATCGTTAGAAAGACCTTTTTATTGTACATAGAGTCTATTCCAAGAATCCTTAAGAAATTTCATATATTTTATTCGGAAAAACAAGGTTAAAAAGGACCGATTCGCAATTAGGCTGGCGAGTAAAGGGAGGAGTGAACGGGCTTTATAGCAACTAAAAACCAAATATCGGAAATTTTGACCTAAACCAGAATACAAAAAGCCCCTGGCTTTCACAAAAGCAGAACTGGAAAGCAAGTAAGACTTTCCGTTAGTGAGGTCTTGGGAATTAGGCTCTACAGGGATTGATTCTATGCAACTTATGTTGGGCTACTGCCTCTGCCAGCCATCCGGTTATGGCTGGCTTGTAATCGTAATCATCGAGGTCGTGTAGGTTATCAGGGTCTAAAGGTCCGACACCACCGATGATTTTTCCGAACGTATCGCTTTCAACAGCGTAAATTTTGCCGTTCGTATGCTGCCAAAATCCTTTTACCGCTCCCATAAGGTCTCTCCTCCCTTAATAATATACTAAATACATCCGCCGAGAGCAAAAATGGCTATTTTCTTTATCTGGAGGAGGAAGAAAGCATCTGGGGAGCGCCTTAAAGCACCATGTATTATAGGACTTATCGTCTGTTGTGAGGTCGAGAAAATCAGGCCATACGGCGGGCGTTCTAATTTGAATTCAAAAGACCAATTTCTATGATTTATTATTTTGGTGAATTTGTATCTCTCAAGCCATTTCTTATATTTTAATCAGGGGTATCTATCAGGAGTAATTATGAGTCGGACCGAGCTAATAATCGGGTTGATAATTTTGTTGATAGGAACTATTGCTATAGTGCTAATAGCGATTAAATGAAAAAGCAGTTAATTGTCAGGAAGCGAGCCGCGCTGTGCGACTTGCCAATCAAAATCAATTTTTCTTAATAAGGGGGCTTATCATGGCCAATAAAAGAAGAATGGTTATCGATGTGATGGTTGTATTTGCAACAAGTTTAATACTCACCGGATGTGGAAATTCTGTCGCGGAATTTC
>Ga0114922_10001942_pt1 | contig 19532 bp, 17 predicted proteins | sample AartaG_FD_100975 | JGI IMG/M metagenome (GOLD analysis project Ga0114922, IMG submission 100975) | Deep subsurface microbial communities from Aarhus Bay to uncover new lineages of life (NeLLi) - Aarhus_00045 metaG | ecosystem: Environmental > Aquatic > Marine > Oceanic > Sediment | place...
ATACTGAGTTTCTCCTGGTGTCGCAAAGGGTAAATGATAACGAACCATTGGTTTTAGTTTCTCCATAATAGGGCAGCCGCTTGTAACCATATATATGCCTATCATAGAACTTATTGCTTGCTGCAATGTAGTACGCTTTATATATCCTCTTTCCTCACTCTCAATTAATAAGTCAACTTCCTCATATGATATCGCTGCCTGAAAAAAATCTACCAGATCAACAAGATTCACAGCTACCGGGCAAAATGCATGAAGGTCATCGTGTAGAGGACAATTTGGGCATTTAAGATATTTTAATTCTGTCCATTCCGGATATGATTCTTTTTTTGTTCGTATCAAATTGAGGGTTTTATTATCCAATTTAACATGGAATTCCTTTTCTAAACCGCCACCGAATTTGAATGTATAATTAAAAGTGATCATTTGACTTACATCATCGCTATTTTTGCTCATAGCTAATAGTTCTGCTTCACAATTTTTTTATTCTTCTGCTGTTACCCTCCTTATTTCTTCTAAAGCTGTAATTCCTTTTTTTACCTTCAGCAGTCCGTCTTCAAGCAGAGTTTTCATGCCATGTGCCCTCGCAGCTTTCATTATTTCCCCTTCAGAAGCTTTCTTTGCTATCAATCTCCTGATATCCCTGTTAACAACTAATATCTCAAAGATTCCGGTTCTGCCCTTGTATCCAATACCGCCACAAAATCCACACCCTTGCCCTTTGTAGAATTTCGTATCTAAGGAAAATCGTAAGCTTTTAAGCAAACCTTCATCAGGCTGGTATTCCTTTTTACATTTCGGACAAATCCTCCTGACGAGACGCTGGGCAAATGAACAGTTCAGAACGGACTCTATTAACGCCGTCTCCACACCGATATCGCTGAGTCTCGTGATGGCCCCAACAGCGTCATTAGTATGAAGGGTGCTGATAACTAAATGCCCTGTTAAAGCGGCACGTACGGCAACTTCTGCGGTTTCCGTATCCCTTATTTCACCAACATAGATAATATCAGGATCCTGACGTAAGATGGACCTGAAGGCATTGGCAAAGGTAGCTCCGGATTTAGGGTCAACCTGGCTCTGAACTATCCCCTCGATTTCATATTCAATCGGATCCTCAATGGTCATTATATTTTTTTCTACTGTATTTAGGCCATTGATGGCCGAACAAATCGTTGTCGTCTTTCCGCTCCCGGTGGGGCCTGTAGCGAGCATTATTCCCTTTGTCGCCTTAATCAACTTTTTGAAGGTATTCAAATCCTCATCGAAAAAGCCAAGCTCTGAAAGCGTGGGGACTCCCCTGGTTTTATCTAAAACCCTTAAAACAACATTTTCTCCGTACATAGAAGGAAAAGTAGATGTACGAATATCAATAGTCCTATCCCTGATTATAAGGCCCATTCTACCATCCTGCGCGATCCTCCTCTTGGTAATATCGAGCCCGGACATGATCTTTATCCTCGACGTAATCGGAGCAATCAGCCCGGCCGGTATCCGATGCCTATTGTAAAGAAATCCATCAATACGGAAACGTACCGCCATAAAACCTCTCTTGGGTTCCAGATGGATATCGCTGGCGCTTTCCAGCATTGCCTGGGCAATATAACTGTTGACAAGATTGACAATAGGCTTCTCGGATGCTTCTTTTTTAAGGTGTATTTCAGATATTGCCGTGACATATTGCGGTTCTTCTTGCCTCTCAACGTCCTTAAACTCCTCTGCAAGCTGTTCAATAAGTTCCTTTCTCGCATCTCCTATGCCATACCACTGATCAATCGCTACATTAATGCTGTCATTAGAAGCTATGGCAGCCTCAACTTTACATCCAGCTACTGCGGATATGTCATCAATGGAAATAATGTTCAGGGGGTCAGACATGGCGACCGTCAAAACATTCTCTATCTTGAACAAGGGAATAATATTATAGCGCCGTGCAATCTTCTCGGGGATAAGGTCTAATACTCCACGGTCTATGGTATAATTGTTAATATTCATATAGGGGACATGCATCTTCTCCCCTATGAAGCTAACCAGTTCTTCTTCTGTCACAAACCCCAATTTTACTAATATCTTGCTCAGGGGTTCATTTTTACGCTGCGCAGTGATCTCGGCAAGCCTAAGTTTTTCCTTAGTTACTAAACCTTCATTGACCAGGGACTGCTTCAGACGGTCCAGGATCTTGATACTGACAACTTTGCCTTTTTCTTGTGCTGGATTAACCATACTCGTTGCTCGTTGCTCGTTGCTCGTTGCTCGTTGCTGGTTGCTCAATGTCATTGACTTAAGAGTAGGCGCCACTGTAGGAGCGGCTTTCAGCCGCGATTATGGCTTTGAAACGCGCATTTTCGTGGCTGAAAGCCACTCCCACAAGCAAAGTCGGCTCATTGACTGGTTACTGGTTAGGAACGAACAACCAGTAACGAGCCCGAAAGTTACTTAAGCCCCTAAGTACTTCTTAACTAAACCTACAAGCAGGTCCATATCAAAAGGCTTTGTAACATATTCGTCTGCACCGGTTTCCTCTCCGGTCTTTATATCCTTTTCCTGTGTCCTGGCTGTTAACATTATTATGGGAATTTGTTTGTATGACTCATCAAATTTCAGGAGCCTGGCAATTTTGTACCCATTTATCTTTGGAAGCATGATGTCCAGGATAATGAGGTCCGGATTTTCCTTTTTTGCCTTTGAAAGCGCTTCTTCTCCATCATAGGCTGCCAGACACTCAAAACCCTCGAATTCCAGTTGGAACTGGATGGTGTCCGCAATGTCTTTTTCGTCATCTACAATTAGGATTCTTTTCTTATCCATTTTTCTTCTCCCCCATCAGATGATAGTCCGTAGTTCGGAGAAGACCCTTTGGGGGCTGTATTGAGGCAGGGTAAAGGTAAATTTAGAGCCTTTACCCACTACGCTTTCTGCCCATATCTTCCCCCCATGGGCCTCAACCAGGCCCTTGACAATGGAGAGTCCTAATCCAGCCCCCTGTATTTCTCTGGTTAGCGACTCCGTAACCTGGTAGAACCTGCCAAATATCTTTTCTAACTCATAAGCAGGGATACCCACGCCTGTATCTGCCACGGAAATTTCAATGAAACCCCTGCCGGGTTCGTAGTCTTTAGCGGAAACATAAATCTGTCCCCCTTCGGGCGTAAACTTGATGGCATTATCAAGCAGGCTAATAAATATCTGTTCTAGTTTATCCGAATCTCCATAAGCCTGTGGCAGATCAGATGGTATCTCCTTGTGGATGGAAATGGACTTTTCCCTGGCCCTGGATGTTAAAGAAGCTATTGCCATATCGAGAGGAGCGCCCAACTCTAAGGATTTTAAGTCAATCCTCATTCTTCTTAACTCCATTTTAGAAATATCCAGTAAGTCCTCGATAATGTCTGACAGTCTATTGATGTTTCTATCGGCTATAGAGAGAAATTTCCTCTGGTTTTCATTTATGGGGCCTGCCGTTTCCCCCAGGATTATATGAATGGCATTTTTTATGGAGGTCAGGGGGGTTCTCAGTTCATGAGAAGATATGGCGATAAGCTCTGACTTGATGCGCTCGCTCTCCCGCAGCGCCTCCTCGGCCAGTTTACGTTCGATGGCATACCGAAGGGCTCGCACCAGCAAATTGACCTCCAGGCCCGTCTTGGGCAGATAGTCCTGGGCACCCTCTTGCACTGCCGTGGTTCCAATAGTTTCATCTTCTAGACCCGTCAGCACCACAATGGGCATTCCCGGTGCTTGAGCGTTGACCCTGCGGAGCGTGTCAAGCTCCCTGCTGTCCGGCAGCCCGAGGTCCAACAGGACCACATCGATGCCTCCCTCAGCAATGCGCTTCAGTCCCACATCAAGACAATCGGCGTGCTCAATATCGAATGAAGAACCCCTCAACATACGATGGATCGTTTTGTGCCAATTGGGTTCGTCCTCGATGAAAAGAACTTTGTGTTTAGTGTTTGAACTTTCGTGTTTTTCAGTCATGTGCTCGCCCGGCTTATTGCCTATTCAAGAACATATCGCACCTTCGGTGCGGACTCCCGCCTGCCACCCGCCTGCCGACGCCTGACTCATACGGCAACCATAATATTGGTACGCAAGGCACTGGCGGGCAGGTGTAGCGCAGAGCTTTAGCTCTGCCATTATGATGCAGGGCTGAAGCCCTGCACTACGTTTGAAAAAAGGAGATTTCTATACTATCAAGGTTTCTATGGGACATCAAAATCCTTCCCCCTTTTTTAAAGGAGGACCGAGGGGGATTTTGATGTGCAATTTAATAACGTCTGCGCCTTTTTTATCAGTTCCTCTTTGGTAACTCCATCCTCAGGATAGGTTGCTACACCCATGGCTAAGCTAATTCTTATAGATTCCTGATCTACCTTGAATGCATGCTTAGAAACCACTTCTTGTATCCTTTTACTCAAAGCAAATGCACCTTCATTGGGTGTGTCGGCTAAAATTACTACCACCTGCCCACTGGCCCTTTGGATCTGTATGCTATCTGAGGTTCCCCGGAGGGTATTTCGAACCAGGCGGCTGACTTCATCCAGTAGATATCCAAACTCCCCCACTTCCAATATCAGCAATGACAGGGGAGCGTCCTTTTCATTAGCCTTTTCGATTTCTTTATCGAGGTAATCTTTTAAGGCCCGTTGGGGGCTGTATTGAGGCAGTGTAAATATAAACTTAGACCCTTTGCCAACCTCACTTTCTACCCGGATCTCTCCTTTATGGGCCTCGATTAGTCTTTTAGTAATGGGCAGTCCCAAACCTGTCCCCCCGGTTTTCCTGGTCAGTGACCCACTAATCTGATGAAACTTATCAAAGACGTGATCTAATTCCTTTTCAGGGATGCCAATGCCGGTATCCTTAACGGAAATTTCGATGAAATCATCGAGAGGTCTTGCAGAAGTCTTAATTGATCCCCCATCAGGGGTAAACTTGATGGCATTGTTGATAAGGTTAGTAAATATTTGCTCTATCTTGTCTTCATCTCCATATATTTTTGGCAGATCAACTGAAATTTCCTTACTTATGGTAATCGACTTATTTTCTGCCTGTGGTCTTAAGGATGATATCACTGTATCCAGAGGCTCGTTTAAATCCACTTCCTGAAATCTCATCTCCACTTTTCCTGCCTCCAATTTTGACAGATCGAGAAGGTCATTGATGATACCGGCTAATCTGTCGATGTTTCTGCTGGCCAGGGAGAGAAATTTCTCCTGGTTTTGGGTAATCTCCCCGGCCGTTCCTCCAAGTATTATATTAACTGCGTTCTTAATGGAGGTAAGAGGGGTTCTGAGTTCGTGGCTGACCACGGATATGAATTCAGACTTCATCCGGTCAATCTCCTTCTCTTTGGAGATATCACGGAGGGCTAATACGGTTCCCAGAACCTCTCCTTCGCTTCCCAGGACAGAGGAGACTTGTGCCTGGTAGGGGATATGGTAGATGGAGACTTCATTTTTTGTGAAAGCTTTTCCTTTCTTTCTTAACAACTCAGTGGGATCATATCCAAGTAAATCACTAATCCCTTCAAAATCAACGTCAGTGTCTTGATGACCTTCGAGGTGTAGCGCCTTCCTTGCGGCAGGGTTGATAACTACCGGCTTTTTATCCTTATCTACCATTATCACCCCATCGGCCATACTTTCGACGGCCGTCTCCATCTTGCTCTTCTCCGTCTTTAAAAGTGCCTGCAACTTCTCTATGGCTACCGACGCCTGATTGGCAATGGTATACAGGAGCCGAATATGTTCTTCGGTAAAAGCATCCTCCTTCAGAGAAGAGATATTGATCATTCCCATAATTTTGTCTCTAATGATCAAGGGTACGTTGAAGAACGATCTTATCTTACCTTTCAGGGGGGGATGCCCTTCTATGAAATCTTCGCTCGTTTCTATCTCCTGGGTCAATTTGAGTTCGTCGAGCCTTGCGTCGCTTATTTGTTTAAATGCGTCAAGCAACAGGAGTTTGGCTTGCTCTATAATCTGATTGTCCATAGGTCTGGCGAGTTTGATTTTCAGGTCACCGGAGTCGCCCTTGAGAAAAAAGGAAGCACAAGCATCATAACTAACAGCCTTATGGAGATATGCTAAAATAAGTTTAAAAAGCTCATCATAGTTCAGGGTATAGCCGATCTTTTGGGAGAGTTCGTAGAGGATGGAGAGCTCAAATGTTCTCTTTTTCACCCTTTCTTCCAAGCATTTAGAGTATTCCTCAACCTCCTTTCTGGCCGAAAGCAATTCCTTTACTATTTCCTGAATGGTTATCAGGCCTATTAATTTCTTGCCGTCCAAAACAGGAATGGTGTCTAAGTTCGTAGAGTTCATAAGCTTTAAGGTTTCATCCAAACTGCAATCTACTTGGACAGTAGCAATTTCGTTTGCCATGGCATCACATGCTAACCGATTGTCACTTTGCTCAAAAACTTGATCAAGGGTAACCATCCCCATCAATTGATTATCCTTCACTACCGGGATGGCGGTAAGCCTATTTTTCTGCATCAAACCCTTTACGTCTCTAAGGGCTGCCATAGGTCCAATTTGCACATTTCTCTTAAGCGATATTTCTTTCCGCAGGGTGCTCATGATTACGCTTCTATGGAGATCCTTTTTGACGACAGGATTGTGACGTCCAGCTTGATCTTAAGCAGGCTATCCGGCTGCATATACTCTCCAACTTCATCCAGGATCGCTTGTATGAGCTTTTGTCCAGGAATCATTTTAAGGACTGATTTTCTTACCAGAACCGCCTCTATGTTCTTATTGTCGACTTTGACAAGTTCATATTTATCGGGAGATAATGCATTCATGCACGTAACAGCCCCACAAGCACCCACTTGAGATGTTTTTCCAATGACCAAGGCGTCCCTTGTGGGAGGAATCTCGAAGTTAGAAACTTCAAAATTTAGGTTATAAATTCTCTTAGCGTCTGGCATCTCATCACCTCCAAAAATCGAATTCCTAATTATGAACCAACACGCCCCATCTTGTTCAATGACTCATCAAATGAGGCTGCGGTCTTAGTTGTATTGTTGGGTTTCGTTCCTCAACCCAACCTACTATCTTGAAGATCTTCAATTTTCATAACCCACATCTCAATAACCAATAACAAATGACTAATGACCTCCCAACTACCTCCCCATTTTCTCCAATAACTCCTCAAACGAACCCGGGGTCCTGGTAGGCCTGCCCGTTAAAATCCCCTCCTGTTGCTCAAATTTTTTCAAAATAGTGATGCCCGAGGAACCAATCTTGAACTCCCGGATGTCCTTATCATGGTTGCTCCCACGCATCTTTAAGATAGACAAAGCCCTGGTTATGGCAGATTCTACCTCTACATATCTAAGCAGGATGACATTGTCAGAGATAAAGGATATGCCGTAACTGGTAAGCTTTAGTGAGCCAAACAATTCAGGAATCTCATTGGTCATGAAGGAGGTAACACCGTTAGCCTTAAAGAAGTTTACCAGAGAATATATGTAGTCTTTGTAGCGGACCTTATCCGGCGTGGCGATTTCAATATCCATCAGAGAGTCTATGAGGATTCGTTTGGCTCCTATCTGTTCGACTGTATCCTTGATTATGGCAGTATGTTGGTCCACATTCAGCTCTACCGGGGAGCTGTAAAGAACCTTGAGGCTCTCTTCTTTCTCCATCTTCTCCAAATCCCAGCCGAACCCCAAGGCAATGGTCCTTAATTGACTGGGGGTCTCCTGGAAATTGACTATCACCCCTGGTTCCCCCTGCTCTATCCCATTGATTACGAAATGGAGGCCCAGGAGGGTCTTGCCGGACCCTGCGCCTCCGGCTACCAGGGTAGCAGTCCCTTGTGGTATCCCTCCCTCAAACATCTCATCCAGTCCGCTAATACCGATGGGTATCTTCCTCTCGGCTATATCATAGAGGGGAGGTGTTGACGGAGTCTTTATCCGCGGATAAACCGTAACCCCGGCAGTAGAGATCTCAAAAGGGTGTTTTCCGCTAAAACAAGCGCCCCCTCGCATCTTACGTATCTCGAGCTGTCTTACCCGCTGCATCCCTTGAATATCATTGGTCAAGCTTATTACCCCATCTGCGATGGCAAAGATGGGTTCCTTTTGTATCTCCTCCTCGGTATATTCACCTACCAGAAATGAGGTACATTCCCAGGTGGATAGTTTCACTGCAAGGTCGTAACCGAAACTTCGCACTTCACTGGCTGATTGTGCCAGGTCATGAATAGCCTTGAAACTATCGATGGCAATAATGGCCGGATTGTACTCCTTAACATACCCGATGGCCACGTCGATTGCCTCGGTAAGCCCTTTCTCTCGAATGACATTACCTATATCCACATAGACAATGGCCTCGTTTAGCTTACTCATGTCGAAATAATCAAATTCCTGCTGGTATCTAATCAATTTCATGGCCGGCTCAGACAGGGTAGTTATATAAAGTACCTTCAGACCAGGAGCTGCATTGTTAAATAGTATCTGTTGTGTAAGAATCGTCTTACCGCCACCTGGCGGGCCGGTAACGAGATTGACTGAGAGCTGTGGGATGCCTCCATTAAGTATCAGATCAAGGTTCTTGATCCCTGTGGGAAGTTTTTGGATGCCTGTCTTTTCCTCAATGGGATGTTTGTCAGTGAATTTTATTACTTCTTTCATGTCCAATGCGCCTTTTTTCATGATATCCTCCCTTTACAATCCGTAACTTCTCATCCCCACCCCGCCCTCCCCCTTCAAGGGGGAGGGTTTGGGTGGGGGTGGTGAAAAGCTACTGTAATCCTTCAACTTCCTTCAAAAGCTGGTTTACCAATACATTGCCCGTAAGCTTCGCCAGGATGTCAAATAGATTGGCAACAAACTCCTTAAATGCGTCTCTGAGTTGTGCCCTTTCCCTCTCACCTACTCTGGATTTGAGCTCAGAAAAGTCTACACCTTCACCTGTGACTTTTACGGCCGTGATGATGGAGTGCTTTTGAGAAGTTTTAAATATAGCCCTCTCCATTATGGTACGCACTGTAACCACTCCCAGAGTAGGCGTGATTTTACTCCATATTGTTTCCATCAAGTCATCATAGATATCGACTACCTCCTCCTTTACACCAGTGTCTACCCTTTCCTCTATTGCTGCCCGAACTTCTTCTTCTTCTTCTTCTTCTTCTGCAGATGTGCGCCCCACCGGTTTAATAGAATCCGCGTTTTTCATTTCTTATACCTCCTTTGGTAGTATTGACGATTGACGATTGAATATTGACGATTGACAACCCTGGCCCAGACCTGACTTGAAATACCGCAGTCAAATCCGAGTCGATACATATGCTGACAACTGGGACTCTTTCTCAACATGTCGCACCAGGGCAGGCTTTAGGCACTTTAGCTCACTTGTTAATCCGGCCCGCACCGAAGGTGCACTAAGTTCATCATCAGTATTCAATCTTCAATCGTCCAGTGATCCCGTAGGTGATATTTGAGTTCTTTGATTACATCCCGGATATTTTTTCCCCTCTTTCCCCCTTTTTGTTTGTGATATTTCAGGTCTCTTATCAGGCCGTACGAGAGCTTATCGTTTTTCCCTCTGGGTTCACCGGCATACTTCTTTGGTTTTGGATTGGCCATTCCAAATAGCGACGATAGTAAAGTGTGAGTTAGTATCCCTACGATTTCAGGGTTGTAACCACCTTCTAAGGTAAAGATGATAGGGGTTCGTAGTTCGTGGTTCGTAGCTTTGGGTTTCGACTCTGAACTTCCTAACGAAGTTAGGGTTAAAAGCCTCCTGCCAAGTTCGTAGTAGCCGGTCGATGTCAGGCCCTGGCCGCCTAAAGGATCTTTATGGTGGGCATCAAAACCGCACTCGATAATGATATATCGTGGCCTGTATTGTTCACATATGGGATTAACCACAGTATCAAACACGTATAAATACTCCTCATCGCCGCAACCAGCAGGCATTGGGATGTTTATACTGTATCCCCTGCCCGGATCTCTGCCAATTTCTTCAACAAAACCTTCATTGGGAAAGAAACCTTTAGGGTCCTGATGAATCGAGACCGTCAAAACCTCAGGCGTGTCATAGAAGATATGTTTGGTCCCGTTTGAGGCATGGACATCCCAGTTGAGTATCATCACCCTTCCTTTTCTCTTAAGCCTTTCAGCCAGGATGGCCGAGTTGTTGAATATGCAAAATCCCCCGTACATGTCGGCCATGGCATGATGACCGGGCGGACGGGTGAGTACAAAGACAGCATCATATAGATTGCGGATTGCGGATTGCGGATTGCGGATTGCTGGGCTTCTGATCTCAGACCTCCGACCTCCGACCTCTGACCTTCGATCTCTGACCTCCGACCTCTGATTTTCTATCACTTCCCCTGCCATCAAGGCCCCGCCGGCGGCATAAAGGGCTGCATCCCAGGTGCCGGGGCAAAGATAGGTGCTTCTGGGTAGATTGGTTGTCCCCTTTTTTGAAGTATCTCGAATAAATTCAATATACTTCAGGTCATGCACCAACTGTAACTCCTCAATAGTCGCCCTGCGCCCCTTTAATAATGTAGTCTTAGTCGCCCCAAAAAAGCCCTCGCTTTTCAAAGTAGTCAATATGGCCTCTACCCTTCCGGGTGATTCCCATTTAAACTGATCAGAATAGTGTCGTTCATGTTCCTTAGAATATATCACCGCCAGATTTCGAATCGGGTCTGGTAGTTCGGAGTTCAGAGTTCGTGGTTCAGAATTCGTGGTTAGTGGTTGGCTGCTGATTCCTGGTAAGGGACTTTGAGCTTCGAGTTTCGAGTTTGTGCTTTTGCCTTCCGACCTCTGCCTTCCGACCTCTGACCTCCGACCTCTGTCCTTCCTTTGCCCCTCTTCTAAGAGGACCTCAACCAACCTCTCGAATCTTGGTTCAGACTTTAGCCTTTCCAGCTCTTTTTTCTCTTTAGGGCTATCAAGATTACCCACCTTCTCAAACAGGGCATTGAGTATTTCTTCTAAGCTTTTTTCCGGGTTGGTCATGATTTTGCTGAACTATCGGTGGGCAGTGCCCACCCTACGAACTATACATTTCAAGATAGTGTTGGGAGCGGGGCGAGCCCCTTTTGCCTTTTGGGTCAAATCCGCATTCCGCATTCCAAAATCCGAAATGCTATATCGGTACCGTCAGCCACACCTTGTCACAACCTTGACATTCAACGCTCATGTATTTCTGATCTCCATTTGTGATGGTAAAAAACCCGATATCAAAAGAACCACAAGTACAGGCAACTCTGGCCATATCCACCTTTATAAGTGCCTTATTTTCACTATTCCGCAATCCCTCCGGGGCGCAGGCTCCTCCGGGCCGGAGGCCGCAATCCGCGCGGTTGGGACTGCTTAAAAGCCTGGTAAACGCATGGGCAAAGCTGGAGCTTTTGGCAATTTCTTGCCGCAATACCTGAGTCTTAAGTCCGTCGGAGCATCGTTTTATATTTTCCGTGTTTTTAGTAAGGCCCCGGGATGAGTGATTTTCTATAACTCCAAATTTAGTCACTGTTGGCAGCACCAGATAGCCATATTTGTTTTGAAGGTCTATGGAGATGTCCGGGGGTGGCTCAATAAAACCCGATTTCTTGAAAAACGTGGCCGACTTCTGACTCAAAGGTCTGGTAGCGAGGTGTCCTGGAGCTGCCTCCATGACCAATACCATTAAATGGCGGCCAATCTTCTTTCCCCTGTATTCCGCGGCTACCTCGATCATTCTCAGAACAAATATGGGGGTCCTATCCTTATCGCTCTTCTCCCACCTTTCAAACATACTCCATCCTATGATAAGGTTTTGTTCCAGGCAGCCAACAAGTAAAGGTTCTGGCCGCCTTATGTAGCTCTGAAAGTTTCCAGGATAATCGCTCATGCCCAAAACCTTCTTAAAGTAGCCCAACTTCTCGAAAGAGATATGTTCAACTTCCACCGGATGCTCAAAGAGGACATAGCGCTGACCTTCATTCTTAAGTACAGCCAGTTCAAGCATTACGTTCTTAAACCTCTTCTCCTCCCGTTACAGAAATACTCACGGCAGATCTGCGGGCGCTTTTCATAGATTCTGCAAAAGGAGGTGCCATTCCTCCTATTGACCAGAAAATAGCAGCCCTCAGGGCCGCTTTTGATCATCCCGTCTCTATCCAAAAACCCTTCTTTTTCAAAGCCCTGGGCCTCAATAGCCTGAATCTCCTCCGGAGTCACCCTTACCCCTATGGTGCGTCGGCAGCAATCGCCACACCCGTAACACTTTTCCCCTTTCACCAGCAGGCGAGCCACCTCGTCCAGGTCCCCGACCGGCCTTTTGCGATAGCGTGGGCCATAGACCACCCTCTCTGAGAGCCAGTCCTCTTCATTCCCTTCTTGATCATACAATTCAAGGTAGGCATTAAGGCCATCTGCTATGACCTCCCGAATGTCTCCCTGCCCCCCGTGTCTTCTTCGGTAAATCTCAAGAGACCTTTTGAGGATTTCAGATTCTGCCGGTGTTAATGTAAGATTGGCTATTTTCATGACTCGTAACCGTTCATGGGTTCATGGGTTCAGGGTTCATGGGTTCAGAGGTTCAGAGGTTCAGAGGTTCAGGGTTCATGGATTGGTCGTTACTCAACGGAAAGTTCGTGGTAGGGGCGAGTTTACCTCGCCCGTTTCCTCGGTTCAGAGTTCCACGAAGCGTTTTTGCCATTACTTGCCCCACCAACGAATCGCGGCTGGAAAGCCGCTCCCACAGGCTGGAAAGCCGCTCCCACAGGCTCGAAAGCCGCTCCCACAGAATACACAAGCTGGCCGGGAGTCATAGACCACTGTTTCTAAAAGCCAGTCCTCTTCGATTTTCGACTCCTCTTCTTTCAATCCTTTCAATCACCAATCGTCAATCCCCCCCGGCTGCTGGAGCTTCTTCCTCAAACTTAAGTTCCTCCTTCAACCCCAGGACTTTGAGGCTGGCAGCAGCCGCTGCCTCTGCCATTTCCTTTTCACCGGGAGGGTAAAGGAGAATAACGCTGTTATTCTGGCGGACGGCCATGGAAAGCTGGGTCATACTAATTTCTGCCTTTTCCAGAAGGACTTCGACCCAGCCTTCAGGCGGAAGTTTTATGTTCCCACTATATGCCTTGGCTGATATCTCCGCATACCTGACTGGTTTACCGGCCACCGTTACCCGCTTGACCAGCTCCTTTCTAAAAGACTGCTGAATAAGATTCATACTCTCCACGGAGGCATTCATCACGGTGCCATTATAGTAGTTTACCACCTTCTCATGGGCCTCAAGCATCTCGCCCATGAGCCGGATATATGTGATCATTGCTTCATGAAAAGGACTCACCGGGGTTACCATGCAATATCCGGAAAAATGCTCCAGCCCCTCCAGGGCACTCAATATGGACCTCCCCTCGTTTATGGCCGAAAGAAACTCCTCCCAGTTGGCATAATCCTCCGGAGGCATGGTCTCGGCCAGGGCAGCCCCCTGGGCCAACATATAGGCACACAGGCCATCCACCCCCTGTTTCTCAGCAATATCTTCCAGGAACAGGATCATGGCCACATCAATAATGGGATTGGTGGGAAGATCCTGGGGTTTAACCCTACCTCTCGTTAAAATAGCTTGTTCTGCCATCTTTGATCCCTCCTATCTTATCTTTAAGGTTGATGCCTTGACATATTCCGGGGCCTCTATCTTACCCTTCTGGGCCAGTGCATAGACCACCATGTGATCCCTGAGCAGGCTGACTAAATATCTTTCATCCAGGTCTAGCGCCGTAAGCGTGGGCTTGTAGATTCTTCTCACACCCAATCGGCTTCGGGCAGCTATCTGAAAAGCCTCCAGGGGGGCATCTGCCACGGTGAGGTAGTTGGCTGCCTCTTCCCGGAAGGTCTGGTTCATGGGGTCAAATAAGGTTACTGCGGTGGGCCTCACATTTTCGTTGTAATAGTTGATAATCTGCTCATCAATGGGTGGTATCGCTTGCCCCATAATGGCTATCCACCGGTTGTAGCAGGCCACCATAGGGTCTTCTACCAGGGCATACACATACCCGATGATTTCGCCCTCTTTGTCGGTAATTGCCATGTCGGTCATGACGCGAACCACCCCCTCTACGGTTAAGGCGGTCCGACATTCGTTCGTGGCGATATTAAACTGGGGCCAGCCCACAAAATTCTCGGTACCGATCCTCTTAGCAAAGGTTTTACCGACCCTGATCCAGTAATCGCACACACTTCCAAGGCCTGCCTTCTCGGCCATATCGGCGGCTAATGAAAACATAGTGATGTCTAACATTTGCTTTTTACTCCTTTCTGTTTGGTTATAAAATCGCTGCGCGATTTTATGCAACGCGGGTTCGCCGCTTAGGAAAAGGAAATTCCTATACTAATCTCCCGTTTCATCACCTCCCTTTTTCTGCCCTTTTTGCTGTTCAACTGACTCCTTCCTTTAGAGGTGTCAGGTGTCAGGTGTCAGGTGTCAGGTGTCAGGTGTAAAGAATCTGAAACCGGAAACCTGAAACCTTGTGACCACTGAGTTGTCACTGCGTTCTCTCCCTGGCCCAGACCGGGTTTTTCTCTCGGAGGCATTATCCAACTTCTGTCGCGCCAGGGCGGGCCTGAAACCTGACACCTGACACCTGACACCTGACACCTGACACCTGAAACCTGAGAAATATATAGATTCTTAAAATTAACAAAAGTCTATCCCTATTAAGCGAATGATAAGTTTCAAGTTTCAAGTTTCAAGTTTCAAGTATGCTTCGACTGCCTCCAGACGACTATCAAGGCCCAAGATGTCCTTTTCCATGCGGGCAGCACGTTCTACCATTTCCGCAGAGATAGATACCGAATAGGCCCGACTCCCGGACTCAATAAGATCGAGCAAACTCAAGGGCTTATATTCGGGCACTTCGGCCATAAGTCTTTTCAGGAATTGATCGAATGTAACCTGTATCTGTTGGGGCGATATCAACCCCTTTTTGATGGCATTGGCCAGTCCGGAAACGGAGATACGTTTGTCGCCCACAATCTCAAAGAATTCCATACCGGAGCTGCTCAATCGTATGGATTCTATAGTGTTTTTAACTTTGTCGATAGCGGCTGCGCCATGAAGAACCAGCATTTTCCGGAAAATATCGGAAGCCACCTCCTCATAGGCATCTTGTAAAACCACCGGGGGTACCGACGTCGGACTAAAGGTCTCCTCGGCGGGCTTGGGTCGGATTGTCCTCATGATATTGTCAATATGTTTAGTCAGTGTCTCCAGTTGGTGGCTGGTCTGATCTGCAAATTTTTCGGTGTCGGTTTTTAATCTCTCCTTTTCCGTGTTTGCCGCTTCGAGTTTATCAAAAATCTCCTTTTCCATATTTTGAGTCTTCATTTCTAACTGCTGGAGTTTTTCTTCCGTTTCTTTTGCCTCTAACTCAGATCTTAATCTCTCCACCTCCTCCCTTAAGCTAGCTATCGTCTCTTCCATGTTCGGCTTTTCAGGCTCTGCCTCTTCTTTCTCCTCCTTCTCCGGTTTTTTCCTCCCTTCCTTTTCCGGCTCTTTCCTGTCTTCTTTCTCTGGCTCTTTCAACGGCTTCGCCTTATTGATGGAGTTCGGAGTTCGGGGTTCGGCCTCCGGCCCGGAGGGGGCTACGCCCCGGAGGGAGTTCGGAGTTGGTAGTTCAGGGGGGGCTTGCTTTTCTTGAACACCCCTATGTTCCTCTTGGAGAGAAGTTTTCTTCTCCGGCCCATCAGGGATCTCTACCAGTGCCGTATCAGGACTCACCTGGCTCACTTCTGTTGCCTCCATTTTTGTCTCCTTTGAACTTGGCTTGTTTTGTGGGGGACAGAGCCCCCACGCTACAAAGACACATACGACATTGTGTAGCGTGCTTCGTTTCGTCCGCCTGGGGCGGAGTCGAGTGGTCGAGTCGTAAACCACTCAACTACTCAACTACTCCTTTTAAGCTGGATGCTGGATACTCGATGCTGGATACTGGATAGACTCCGCTTGAAGGTCTCCGCATTCCGCACCCCGCATTCCGCACTTCAAAACAACTCCTCTGCCCTGGTCACTACTTCCATCAAGCGACCTTCAACCATTTCGGCATAGTACCTTCCGGCTTTGGCCTCTACTGCCTGGCGGATAAGACCGATCAACTGCCGCCATTGCCCGGGAGATACCTCTTTTATACTTATCCCCAGGTGATTCAGATTGACAATCATCACCATATCCGTTTCGGCCCGGCCAACCACCGTCTCCAGAATGGACCTGAATTGCCCGAGTATCTCTTCATTCTTTTTTTTCTCGCCCACCGTCCCTTTGCCCTCCAGTTCCGCATACAACCTCCTGGTCAGTTCAGCCAGTTCATTGGCCACATCCTCCCCGTATTCAGCCAGTTCTTTTGGTGTGATCGGCTTCTGGATGGATATATGCGAGAGTATCTGAGCACAGCGATAAACCGGAGGCAAGTTATTGGTAATGGAAGACCCTTTATCTAAAACCGAGATCAACAGTTCTCCGTTACCTACACGTGATATAACGACATTTCCCGCCTCGTACCGGGCAATCGATTGTTCTATGCGACCGACGGTGATCTCCTGTCTCAAAAAAGGTATATTTGCCCTGACCATACTGAGGAGGCGGAACATGTCGCTGCTCAGGTCATTTGGAACAAATGAGGCCAGAACCTGGCCATTTAATGCCACCAGGATGGCCACCATAATGTCGCTCTTTTCGGCCAAAATCTCCAATTCAAAGTCAAGGGCGTATTTCAAGACAGCCACATCCTCAAAAGTAACTTTTCTTACGGGTGAAACAGGCATTTTTTTCTACTCCTCGCAGAACTAAAGTGCCTAAAGTGAACTAAAGTGAACTAAAGTTGCGGAACTTGCCTTCGGCAAGAACAATTATAATACAGATAGAATACCTTCACTTTACACAAGGCACTTTCAATAACTTTAGCTGACTTTAAATTGAATACAACAATCCCCATTCCCCATTCCCCATTCCAAAATCCGCATTCCCATATCATCCTCTCTTCCTGATCCCATGTTGTTTCAACATCTTCTCCAGGGCCTCCTGAGGGGAATAGTCATAGGCCCAGTTGATTTTCATCTTTTCCAGTGTTTCAATGAGGATAGGCGGGGCATTCTCCCTTTTTGCCGCGCTAATCGCCTGATCAAAGACTCCATCGTGTTCCCGTGCCTTTTCTATATGATATACAGGGGTTGACCGGACAATAGCGCCCACACCACGGGCAAAAATATAAGGATAGACCTCCTCCCCATGGCGCGTCCCCCGCATCTTTATGATCTCCAGGGTGCGATTGAATGCCCCACCGATGGGCTGGTATCTGAGATGAATGGCACCGTCTGACAAAAATATGGGGATGGAAGCACCTAGACCCGCCTCCCCAGGAGATTGATCATGTTCTTCCACGGTTGCCACCACAGTGCCGATCTCTGTCATCATCATGAAAAGCCTATTGATTAACTCCCTTTGAACGCTTTTGTCCTTCTCCGCCCAGATTATAGGGGTCAAGGGGTCTATAGCTATCCGGGTGGGGGTTTCATAGCTCTTGCGGGCCTCCACCAGCCTGGGAAGCTGATCTTCGATAATGGCCTTAAAATCACTTCCCGTGGTGGCGAAGAAGAAGAGTTCTTTATCGACGTGTTGTTGAAGCCTGTCCCAGCCCCAGAGGATCGATTCCTTGATCATCTGTTCCGGCTTAACATCGAGGGTTATGTAAAGGCCCTGCTCACCATGATCCAGCCCTTCCAGGATGTATTGCATGGCAAAGGTGCTCTTTCCGGTGCCGCTTGCTCCCAGGATGATGGTGATGGTATGATCCCTTAAGCCTCCCTCTATCACCTCATCCAGACCGATTATCCCGGAAGAGATCCTTGCCTTTGGCAACACCTCTTTAGCTTTTGCCCCTCTGACTTTCTGATCTTTATCCATACCTTTCTGTTTCCTTTGCTTCATGTCCCATTACCTCCCATAAACACAAAAACCCCACCAGTTCCCTCAAGGGAACTGATGGGGTCAGTCTTAGTGCTAAGTCTTTGGAATATTTGTAAGATAGAGTTGTTACATAAGAGAGAGAGAGAGAGAGAGAGAGAGAGAGAGAGAGAGAGAGAGAGCAATAAGTACGCCGAGATAGGTGTTATACTGTTTTTTAATCATGTTTATTTCCGGGCCTATTCTGTTTTGTGTGTTCCTATTTGCAAGGTTTCTATCGGCAATCTGCAAGATTTCTGCCAAAACCAAGATGAAAGATGCTGATATTGATTTCTATTGATAACATACTGATATTAAAGCAACAATTCCTATAGCATGTAGTCGGCGAGAAGTTCCGCATACTATTCCGTCAGGTTTTTGGCGTTTATTCTGTGAATCTTTGACACGAGAAGTCGAAGAAGTACCGAATTGGTTTGGCCTATTGCTTGAGTGCTGGTAATGGGACGTCTCGTAGTTAACTTTTTTGGCAAGCAGACAGGTCGGCTTCGCAAGGCGAAAACGCTCGGTTGTGGGAGCGGCTTTCTAGCCGCGACAATCGGGGCTGAAAGCCCCTCCCACAGCGCCCTGGCGCAACATCAGAATAACAACAGGTGCCATGTAAAAACCCGGTCTGTCTTCGACCCTGAGCTCAGACCGAAGGGGGCCAGGGAATACTGGAATATTGGAATGGTGGAATGTTGCGTGTAAGAGGATTCTGGTCTTTTTTTCTTTTACATCATTCCAATATTCCATCATTCCCCGCCTGCCAACGCCTGGCACAGGATACGGTTTCAATGCCAGCGTGCCTGGCAATGGGGGGCAGGTATTATTCCTTGATCGAACTTGCAATAGCGTCAACAAATAGCTATAATTTCCACGGGTTGTAGAACTTGCGAGACGTGTACCGGGTAAAAGTCTGGCCTGACGAATTGTTCAAGTGTCTCAAAACGCGACGCATCTAAATCCGAGGATGTTGGAGGGTGATTCGGCGTTCCATCTAAAGCGGCTGAATAACCGTACGTCATTTCCTGATATCCAGCTTCCACCCTTGACGATACGGTATGTAGAGGTGTTTTTCACGTGAGAAGGTGGTTCGCACGTATCCAGGGTCCATTCCAATACATTACCTATTGCGTCAACGATCCCAAAATCGTTTTCGAATTCTATGTATTTGTTTACGACTGTTGTATCCGCCACGGAGCTTTCCTCAATGTTACAGGAGTTGCCCTTCATGTCGTTGCCCCAGGGAAACACACGGCCATCTTCAGTCCTTGCGGCGGCTTCCCATTCATTTTCCGTAGGAAGTCTCTTGCCGCTCCAGGCTGCAAAGGCCATGGCATCTTCCAAGCTGACCTGAACCACAGGATGGTTTCTCTTATCATATAAGGTACGGTCTGGACCGAACGGTTGATACCAGCATGCCCCATAGACGGTTTCGCAACGAATAGCAGCATTGAACGTGTATTTGAGCAAGCCAGTCTTCTCATCCACTTTCTTGTGCAGACGCCCATGGTAAACCGTGGCGTACCCCAGTTTTTCCGCTGTGGTCTTATACCCGGTTTTCTCAACAAA
>Ga0114922_10001943_pt1 | contig 19524 bp, 13 predicted proteins | sample AartaG_FD_100975 | JGI IMG/M metagenome (GOLD analysis project Ga0114922, IMG submission 100975) | Deep subsurface microbial communities from Aarhus Bay to uncover new lineages of life (NeLLi) - Aarhus_00045 metaG | ecosystem: Environmental > Aquatic > Marine > Oceanic > Sediment | place...
GTCGCTAGGTTATTTGACACCGTTGGAGTTCGAGTTTCAGTGGCAGAGCATTCTGGCTGCAGAGGCAGCTGATGTTATCTAAGAATCGTTGATTTCGTGTCCAGTTTTTGGGGCGCATTACACTGCCGCCCCCAGCATCCCCCCTTTCCAAGGGGGGATTAAGAGGGGGGATGGAAAAGAAAAAGCGATTCATCACTTCAGTGTCGATCTTCCTTCATGACCTGTAAGGGCACGGCGCCGCCGTGCCCCTACGCAACCCTACCGAACCTCAATCCCAATACCAATAATCGCAGTATTCCTTCTCCACACCCGGACCACTGACCATCCAGCTCCAATCCTCAAATTCCACCGTATACGCATCCAACCCATCCAGCCCTTCCAACAGCGTCATCGCCCGCTCGTGAGATGCGTGCCATGAAGGCCAATCAAGATCCTCCTGGCGATCTCCTTGCATCGCCCGGCGGCAAGCCAAGCTCGCCAACAGATCCTGGCGCACGCCCTCGGGCGCTGCTCGGGCTAACTCGACCAGCCCGGGGACGGCGTCGTCTGTTAATTTTTGCAAATAATCCAGGTCGATCTCCTCCGTCAGTTCGAAACGCTTCACATTCTGGCGAACGATGAAGGCATCCACGTTAAGTAGATTTAACGTGACTACAAAGCCCAGCGTGCCCAGCGTAGCGAACGGCGCGAAGCGGCGGAGATTCCCACGGAAGAGCAGGAACAGGAAAACCACTAGGTGCAGCGCTAGCCAGGGGATGAACACGTGCGTGTAGGTCCGCAGCTCGGTGAAGCCGTAAGCACCTTCGTAGAGCAGCAGCCGCTGCCATGCCGACACGAGGATCACGCCTAACAGCGCCACCAAACCTGTGCTCAAGCCATTGAACCAGGGGCGCTCACGGGGCTCCCCCCGCTTCCCAAAGTACCCCAGCGTCATGATTAATCCCATGCTCAGGAACGCCACCCACACCAACTCGCCGAAGCCGTTGCGGGCGTACTCGGCGTAGGTGTAGCCCGCGGCGGTGATATTGGCTTCCCCACCGAACAGGTAGCGGAACTGCACGATCACGAAGAGGGCGAAAAGCAGGTCGACGGCGCCGAGCACGATCGTCGACTCGAGGAAGCCGACAAAGGGCTTAAGCAGCGGCTTGTCCTCGCCGTTTAGTGTGCGTTTCCCGGGGTCGAGCAAGGCGATCACCAACGCGCCGAGCATGAAGATCGCGCTCAAGACCACGATCACACCGCGCCCGACATACTCGAGCAGTTTCTCGATGTTCAGCCAGCGCAGCGCCTCTTCAACCAGATCGCCGAAGACCAGGTCGGCCGCGGCCAATAAGGCTGTGAAGATGGCCAGCACGGGTAGGGCGAGCAGCACGCCGCGCAGGATAGCCAGCCCACGGCTGCGTCCACCACGCTCACCAGTAGCTCGCCGCCAGGCTTCCGTCATCGTCGCCCAGGGGCGGAAGAGCGCCTCGAGCGGCGGGGCGATCACCGCCACGGCGAAATCCAGCCAGCCGAAGTCGATCAAGCGTCCGGCGCGGAAGACCCGCACCCACAGCGCGAACAGCATCAACGTCCCGACCACGCTGAGGAAGACCGTAAGCGGTTCCAGGCGCATCGCCGCCATACCACTTAAAAAGAGAATTGGGAGGACCAGCAGCCATTCCCAGCGGCTGGGCTTGACCCCCTCCAGACGGGCAGTGACGAACAGCGCCACCGCGCTGAGCGCAACCCAGATCGGGAAGTTGATCCCCAGCGGGTGGCCGTGAAAGAGGATCTCCACCGCCAGGCCGAGCAGAACCGCTATGGATGTCACTTCGAGCGTCCGCTTCACCTTGCGGTTGAAATCCGGTGCTGCTTTTGGTTCATTGTTAGGTCTAATGTCAGTCTCGGTCATCGTGGCCTCCTGTGGCTGTCTCGCCCTAGTCGGGTCACATTTTAGCAGGGTTTAGCATAACCCTTTAGGCATGATCCCGCCGGACGAATTCCCCACGATCGTCCGATAAAACACCTCTCAAAGTCTACAAAAATACTCTCAGGTAATGCGCTGAGAGCTATCAGGAGCTATCAGAAGGAATTAATCATCACGTATGTTGCCATTACTCATAATACCCAAGAATTAAACAGACCCGCCAATTGGTGGGTCTGCCCTCATTGTGCACGAAATAGCATCTACAGATTGAGGAACCCTCCGATGAAATCGAGAGCATAGGTGTCTATCCTATTCGAGTACGTAACCCCAGCACAATTCTCGTTCGTTACATAGGAATTGACCGCAAGAATTATATCTGCACCTCCGAGCAGATCAGGTCCGCCTGAATCACCAAAGCAGGTACCTCCTTTTCCCTTACTCGGGTTGGCTGTTAACTTGATATATTCATCGCTGTGAACATGATTTCTATCGACTAACTGTGATTGTGCACAGTACCTCGTGAAAGCACCATCGTATGGAATCCTCGGTCCACCGACATAATCAAATTGGACACCACACCCAACCAGATCGATATCAGTATTATTAGCTAGCGTATCAACCTGGAATTCAGAGGGAAGGTCCGCGTAGCGAGATAATTCCACAGGTGCATCAAGCACAACCACTGCAACATCATATCTGTCAAATCCCGGCAACCCACCGCCGCATCCTAAACACCAATCGGGATCTGGATACCATGTGCCGGTATAGTATGTAAACGGTGGTTCAGGATCAAAAGCCACAAAGACGTCAGCGGAATCAAAACAATGCGCAGCAGTTACCAGAACAGTAGACGATATAGCGCTTCCTGAACATTCCCACGTTCCATCATTGATATACGCTACATATAGATGGTTATCTCCATCCGGCTCACCATTCGAAATCGCCCCGTCGAAGCCAACCGAGATAGCTAGCACAATCAGCGCGATTAAGACTGCAAACAAACCCTTTTTCATGTTTCTCCTCCTTCAAGGCTATTCGAAACCAGGTTTCGCTATCTTACCGATATTCTTAGGCTACCTCCAAGCACTACCTCCCTCATTAAAGATTTTTATGATCGACTAACCCAAAAAAACCTCGACGTAAATCGAGGATTCAGATTTGTGCGGCATGCAAAATCGAATGATAAACTTAAGGATTGAACCCTTTCGCAGTTCCACCCATATTTTGCGCTCTCCCTCCAAGGAGTAGTACGATGATACTGGCACTCCCTCAGGTCAAAATCAATGCCCTGCGGGAAACCTTAAGGTTTATCGAGGCTTAGCGTTTCTCTTCCCGTCGATACTTTACGGCATTACTCCCCCGTGGTATCATCCCCGCCGGAGTTCAAACCATGGCCAAGAAGAAGAAAAAGAAGAAACAGGTCTCGAAACAACAGGCCCGCTCGGTCCGCGGGCAGCAGATCGTCTTCGGTATAATCGCCGTAATCGTGATCGCCTCCTTCATCCTCAGTCTGGTCGCGTGAGGCGAAGGAATCGGAGCATAAAGCTTTTTAAAGCCCCGATCCGATGAGGATACGGGCTCCGTGTGGCAGCCTGCATAGAGCAGGCTTTTTCGCTTAAGACGGTTTTGTAGGAGCACGGCAATACTGTGCCTGTCCATTTAATCATGCCAATGACAATGCCTGGAATTCGGATTTCTCGCGACCGGTTTTTATTGTAGGGGGTTTGGGGGGAAGAAAAGCCAAGCCCGGCGACCGAGAAATCCTTAGGATGATTAGCGCGTGCACCCTCGCATCTAGTACTAACGACTTACGTGTAACGCGTAACAATCCCCCTCCCCCATCGTTATCCCTTGTAACCGCAAGGTTCACCCGGTTTGGGTCCCGTCAGACCTCGGATTTATTTAACCACCGCTCGCCATATACCCTCCGCCTGACCAGGGAATGGCGGAACCCGCCGGGGGAGAACACGAGCGATAGTGCGGAAGTCCCAGCCGGTCGATGTCAAAGCTGCAAGCCCGCTGTAAGGTTCAGAAAGTCAACAGTATGCTATTCTTGTGACAGTTAGAGAGTTATTCAGCCGTCGGAGCTCTACCGAGCAACCCAAGTTTGAAGGAGGTGAAAGTGATGTTATTTGCTCCGAAAGAGAAGGGACAGGGCCTAGTCGAGTACGCATTGATCCTGGTTCTAGTCGCAGTTGTTGTTATCGTGATCCTGGCTCTGTTGGGCCCCGCGATCGGCAACGTTTTTAGCGGCATCGTAACAGCCATCTAATCAATATATTAGACTAGTTACTACTCTCCCTCCAAGGTCCGGAGCCCCAGCCAATTGGCTGGGGCTCTGGGCATTTAAAAGGGAATTAAGCAAGGAGTTTTATTAATATTTGCCCCCTCCAGTTCCCCGCTAGGGGAAAGCCCCGTCGCTGCGTTTGGGTTAAAAGTAGGGGCATGTTGCCGTGCCCCTGCAGGTCATATCCGCGGACGGTTTCGACCTACCCCGGGGAGCGGGTAACGACGGTTGCTGGAGTGGGGATCGAGACTTTATCGCCGACGTTCAAATCCGCGGGGGCTTTGCTTGCCTTCTGCGGTGCGCTCTGGAAGATGAAAATCGGTGTGCCCACTTTCGAGACCTTCAGATCCAAATAGGCCTGTCCGGTAAGGAAGCCTTCGCTGTCCACCGCGCAACTGGTGACCACGCCGATCGTTTTCCCGCGTTTATCGACAACCGGGTCTCCCAGATGCGCCATGCGCACGCCTTTGTCATTGAAACGGAAACGAACGACTTCGGATTGGCGAGCATCATCGCGTTCCAGAAACGCATCCCTGCCGATGAACCACGGTTTGTAGCCCTTCACATAGGTGCGGAAACCGGCCTCGCCGACTGTCAGATTCAACGCGCCGCCCATTTCTTGTCCATAAAGCGGCAGTCCAGCCTCGGTGCGCAGCGAGTCGCGAGCCCCCAAGCCAACCGGTTTCAGTCCGAAAGGTTCTCCAACTTCCAGCAATGCATTCCAAAGTGCAACGGATTTATCGGGGTGTACGAAAAGCTCGAAAGCCATTTCCTCGCCAGTGTAGCCCGTGCGCGAGATGACCAAATCGAACCCGCCGATCTCCGCCTCGCATAGCTCCGTGCGCTCGAGTTTTAAGATTCGCTTGCGGGCAGCCTCATCGCAATCCAAAGAGAGTAAGATCTCGCCCGATCTCGGTCCCTGGATGGCAATATCCACGCGCATATCTGCCCCTTCCTTCGGATCGCGCAGGTTGCGCAGGGTCACACCCCGGCCAAAAACCTTCGCCCATGGGCGCGTTCGATCGATCATCACTTTGCCCTCGCGAACCGCGTTCAGCCAGGCCCAATCCTTATCATCGTTGGATGCATTCACGACGATCAGATATTTCTCGGTGTCTCTGCGGTAGATGATCAGGTCATCAATCACATTGGCATCCGGATCAAGGAGCTGGCTATACAGAGAGCTGCCAACTTTCAAGCGGTACACATCATTTCCACAGATGTCATTGGGGCAGACGCTGTTCAAAAAGACGGCTGCGTCCGGACCCTCGGCCTGGTACACACCCATGTGGGAGACATCGAAAAGCCCGGCAGCCTGACGCACGGCAAGATGCTCTTCAAGAACCGACGAATACCAAACCGGCATATCCCACCCGGCGAAAACGACCATCTTCGCCCCCATCTGGCGATGCGTGGCGTTGAGCGCGGTGAGTTTCGCTTCCACTTGCTCGGGTTCTTCCCAGGTGAAAGCTGGAAGCGCCTCGCCTGCGGGGATATCCACTTGATCGATGCCGATGAAATATGGCTTGTGCACCCCGATAGGATCTCCCTCAGCGATGGGCACTGGATCAGCCCCGGATTCCTGCACCCACACAGGACCGATCGGTTTCTTTAAGACATCCTCATCGATCCTGATATAACCATCAGAGAGCGCCCTCAACCACGCCGCCGATAAACTCGCCCGCTTTCCTGGGACCGTTAGGCGATACTCCGTGGTTGACACGCAGGTCAAGGTGCCGTCAATCTCACCTTCGGGGGTGATCATGCGCGTAACCTGGCTCCCACCAGCTTTGAGATCCTCGATATCGCTGGTCAGAGCGTAGGTCAGGAATGGCTGGGCACGTTCACCGATGATGTCATAGACAACCCACTCACCATCGCTCGCCGGCGGGTCGTTGATTGTGTAGTAGTGGGGGTACCCTGTATCGTTCGCCTCCGCTTCAAATCCGAGCGATTCGAGCAGGCTGATCACACGCAGCTTTGCTTCTTCCATCACCTTGAAATCCACCTTACCGCGAATATCGCTTTCATCGCGGCACTTGAAGCGGCAGGGGACGGTGGTCTGGAGGACATTGGCGATGATGTCCGCCAGTTCGGTCACATGCTTTTCCTTGAAGCCGATCTCACTGATCCACGGAGTACCCATGCGGATGCCGGAAGCATCATAGGCGGTCTCGTCCCCCGGGAGGGTATTCCGATTGACGACAATGCCGATTAAATCCAGGATCCGGGCTGCCTGGTCGCCGGACAACGGCGTCCCATCCTGCCCTACGACGGAAGTGCAATCCAGGTTCATCAGGTGGGTGTTGGTGCCGTTGTAGGCAATCTGAAAGCCTCGCGATTCCAGATGGTCGGCAAGTTTGGCGCAGTTTTTCACGACCCGGTGCTGCAACTCGACGAATTCCTCGGTCTGGGCATATTTGAAGATCAGGCACATCGCCGCGAAAACGTTGACATGGGGTCCGCCCTGCTCGCCCGGAAAAACCGCCATGTCGATCGCGGACGAAAGCTCGGGGTCGATGGTCATGATGATCGCCCCGCGTGGTCCATAGAGCGATTTATGAGTCGTGGATGTGATCACATGGGCATGTCCGAGAGGAGATGGATATTCTCCGGCGACCACCAGACCGGCCACATGGGCAATATCAGCCAGTAGATATGCGCCGACGAGATCGGCGATCGATCGGAATCTCTCCCAATCCACAGTCCATGGATAGGAGGAATAGCCGCCAATAATCAGCTTGGGTCGATGCTCCAGCGCTAATTTCTCTATCGCCTCATAATCAATTTGCCCTGTTTCACGATTAACGGTGTAGGGCACAATGTTGAAGTATTTTCCCGAACGGTTGGCCGGTGAACCATGCGAGAGATGCCTCCGTGAAGGAGATCCATGCTCATCACCGTATCCCCGGGCTCGACCAACGCTTGAAACACCGCGTTATTCGCCGGAGCGCCCGACAGCGCTTGTACGTTAACGTAGATGTCGTCGGGGGAGAACTCGTCCGTGGCAAAAGCCTCTGCGCAGCGGCGGCGAGCGAGGGCTTCAACCGTATCGGCGTATTCGACACCCTTGTAATAACGGGGATCGGAGTAGCGGCGATAAAATGCTAACCGCGTGCGGTAATCCAGAATTTCACCTTCAGTCATCCAGCGTGTATCTTCAGTTGGGTAACCTTCAGCGTAGATGTTCTGAAAGGTCGATCCTAATGCTTCCCGAACGGCCACAGGAGAAGCGCTCTCGCTGGGGATGAGGATGATCCTCCTTCTCTGCCTTTCTGCTTCCAACTGAATGAGTTGATGAACATCCGGATCAAGTTCTTCGAGGGCGGTATTGAAGTAGGGATAGAACACTGAAGCAACTCCTTTGCCACATGATGGACACTTTCATTTTGTCGCTTGTTCTCCGAGGATTTTTCGTAGAGATACGTCTTCGGTTTGACAGTGATTCATCATGAAAGGCGAGAGCGATTTGTAAGGATACATTTACAATAATCCGATTTCACCTACCGCTCCTAGTTGCACTTGGGCTGATTTTACATGCCAAATAACACTAAAATTCACACGATGTTTATCATATCTTTACTATAATGAAACTGAGCATTTCATATCGTTATAAAGCGGCAATGAGATCGTACTTAAGAAAACGATGAAACCATTATCACCTTCCCTACTATCCACCACCGTTCCAAGATTCAAAGTGAGGATAAGAACATGAAAAAGAAACATAATTTCTACGCAGGCCCATCGATCATGCCTCAATTCACCGTTGATAAGACCATTGAAGCCCTCAAGGACTTCGCCGGAACAGGGCTCTCCATCATGGAGATATCTCACCGCAGCAAAGAGTTCCAAGCTGTCATGGATGAAGCCCAGGCGCTGATTAAAGAACTGCTCCAAATACCAGATGGATACGCAGTGCTTTTCCTGGGAGGCGGCGCGAGCACCCAGTTCTTCGCGATCCCGTACAACCTGATGAAGACGAAATCCGCATACTTGAACACGGGGTCTTGGGCTACGAAAGCCATGAAAGAAGCCAAGCTGTTTGGGGAGATGATTGAAGTCGCCTCGTCCGCGGACAAAGATTTCAGCTACATTCCCAAGGATTACGTGATCCCTGCGGATGCGGACTATTTCCACATCACCTCCAACAACACCATTAAAGGGACCGAGATCTTGGAAGATCTGGATGTGGAAGTGCCCCTCGTGGCGGACATGTCCTCCGACATTTTCAGCCGACCGGTCGATGTCTCCAAATACGGGCTCATCTACGCCGGGGACCAAAAAAACCTGGGACCAGCAGGGGCAACGCTTGTGATCATCAAGGAAGACATCCTCGGAAACGTGGACCGTGAAATTCCAACGATGATCGACTATCGAACGCACATTGGAAAAGGCTCGATGTTCAACACGCCCCCAACCTTGCCCGTCTTCAGCGCTCTCCAAACCCTGATCTGGCTGAAGGACAAGGGCGGTATTGCGGAAATGGAAAAAGTGAACATCAAGAAAGCCGAGCTTCTATACAACGAAATCGATCGCAACAAGCTGTTCGTAGGCACGGTAGAGAAAGATTCTCGCTCAAGAATGAATATCTGCTTCATTCTGAACGAGGAATACAAAGAGCTACAAGATCCATTCCTGGAGTTCGCTGTCGGCAAAGGCATGATCGGCATCAAGGGCCATCGGTCGGTGGGCGGATTCCGGGCTTCCTGCTACAACGCCCTGCCCATCGAGAGCGTGCAGGCTTTGGTAGATTGCATGCAGGAATTCGAAGCCGCGCATTAGCAAAACTCGAAAGCCAGAGAGCCTGCTCCCTGGCTTTCTCATCTAGATCATGAGGATATTAACATGACGAAAGTTCTGGTTGCTACCGTAAAACCGTTTATTCCTGAATCCGTTGAAAAAATCAAGAAGATCGCTGAAGAAGCCGGCTACGAATTCGTCCTTCTTGAGAAGTATGCCGATCAGGGAGAGTTTATTGATGCCGTCGCAGACGTAGATGCCCTGATCATCAGGAGCGACAAAGCCACCCGGGAAGTCATCGAAGCGGCGAAGAATCTGAAGGTCATCGTTCGCGCCGGTGCGGGCTATGACAATATAGACCTGGAAGCAGCCACAGAAAAAGGCATCGTGGCCATGAATACGCCAGGCCAGAACTCAAACGCCGTCGCCGAGCTTGCCCTGGGGATGATGGTTTACATGGCGAGGAACGGCTATAACGGTAAAGCGGGCACAGAGTTGAAAGGAAAAAAACTGGGCCTGCATGCATATGGCAATGTGGGTAAATTAATCGCCGGAATTGCCAAGGGCTTCGGCATGCACGTTTTCGCCTTCGACCCATTCATCCCCAAGGGTGTTATCGAAAGCGACGATGTTGGCTGCATAGAATCCGCGGAAGAACTTTACAGCACTTGCAACTATGTCTCAATAAATATACCGGCAACCAATGAAACAAAAGCATCCATCAACTATGGACTCCTTTCCAAAATGCCCGCGCCTGCGGTATTGGTCAACACCGCCCGTAAAGAAGTCATCCACGAAGATGACTTATTAAGGATGTTTGCAGATCGGGAAGACTTTTCCTATATCTCCGATATCGCTCCTGAATGCAAAGACATAATAGCCGAAAAATACCCCGGCCGGTTCTTCTTCACACCGAAGAAGATGGGCGCTCAAACCGCCGAGGCGAATATCAATGCCGGCGTTGCCGCCATGACACAGATAAGGAATTTCTTGGAGAACGGTGATAATACCTTCCAGGTTAACAAATAACCCGTCGAAATCGTTTAAAACGGGTAATTAACAGTCTTAATTGAATGCATCAGGGGAACCCTCGCTCTTTTCAAACGCTTGAAAAGGGTGAAACGAGGATATCGACCTGACATTCTCACGTTCTGAGCAATATATCCAGATCATCTGCGAGGGATAGAGCTATGGCAATCTTGAAAGCTTTCCGGGGAATACGCCCGCCGGTGGATATTGTGGAGAAGCTGGCTTGCCGTCCATATGATGTGCTGAACTCGGAAGAAGCCAGAGAGGAAGCAAACCCTTATTCGCTGCTGCATATCACGAAACCCGAGATCGACTTCGATCCAGGCACCGACATCCATATCCAAGCGGTTTACGACAAGGCGAAGGAGAACTTCGAGTCGTTTAAAGGGAAAGGATATTTAGTACAGGACGGCGAAGATTACCTCTACATCTACGCACAAACCATGGATGGCCGCACGCAATACGGCCTTGTCGGTTGTGCGGGTGTGGAGGACTATATGCGCGGGATCATCAAGAAGCATGAATTAACGCGCCCCGATAAAGAAGAAGATCGTATGAAGCATGTTCGTATTACAAATGCGAATATAGAGCCTGTCTTCTTTGCCTACCCCGCCGTTCCCGAGATTGACGAAATCATCAAGGACATCGTCGAGAACCAGGAACCCGAATACGATTTCACAACCGAGGATGACATCGGGCACCATTTCTGGGTGATAACCGAGAAGAATACAATCCAGCGTTTGATCGAGCTATTCAACGAGCTTCCGGCGACCTATGTTGCCGACGGGCACCATCGCACGGCTGCCGCCGCGCTGGTTGGTAATGAGAAGAAGGGCAACAACCCAAATCACACTGGGGATGAGGAGTACAACTACTTTTTGGCCGTGCACTTTCCGGACGACCAGCTGCGCATCCTGGACTACAACCGGGTGGTAATGGACTTAAATGGTCTGACCCCCGAGGAATTCCTCGGACGGCTCAGGGAAGTATTTGCTATAGAAGAGAAGGGGGACGAGACCTTCAAACCGCAAAGTCTTCACACCTTCGGCATGTACCTTGATGGAAAGTGGTATGAGTTAATCGCCAATGAGGGCTCTTATGACGACAACGATCCCATCGGTGTTTTGGATGTGACGATACTATCGAAATCGGTGCTTGAACCCATCCTCGATATCATGGACCTGAGGACCTCGAAACGAATAGACTTCGTCGGCGGCATGAGGGGGCTGGGAGAACTGCAAAGAAGGGTGGATAGCGGGGAGATGAAGGTGGCTTTCGCCCTGTACCCTGTATCCATGCGGCAATTGATCAGCATCGCCGATACCGGGAACATCATGCCTCCAAAAACAACCTGGTTTGAGCCAAAATTACGCAGCGGGTTGGTGATTCATAGCCTCGAGTAATTCCTTACTTTTACGCAACTCATAAGGGGATGTAGACAGCTGCTTCTCCTACAGCTCATCCTTGCAGATCTTGGATGCGGGCAAAACAAGGGCCGACACTCAGGTCGGCCCTTACGCGTTCAGGGGTTGTAAGCAAGCATCCGCCTACAGCTTGGGGAATCTCCTCAACACGGTTGCCGCTGTGGGGATGAAGATCCGGTCCCCGGGCTGCAAATCAGGTCTGGTTTCGCCATCTGCCTTCATCGGCGTACCCTGGAAAATGAAGAAGGGCGTTCCTTCATCTGCATACTTATTGTAGATATACGCCTGACCAGTCAGGTAGCCCGTCCGATCTGCTGCGCAGCTTGTTACTACACCTATGGTAAGACCTCGCTTATCCAACACAGGATCACCGAGATGGACCATGGGAATCCCCTTCACATCGCATCGGAAACGTATCACTACGCTATCGCGCTCAGCTTCTCGCTCCAGGAAACTATCTCGTCCAATGAACCACGGTTTATATGTCTTGACATAGCTACGGAATCCCGCTTCACCCACCCCTAGCGCTAACTCGCCACCCATCTCGTGCCCATATAAGGGCAACCCTGCCTCTATCCGCAATGAATCTCTCGCCCCTAATCCGATAGGTTTGAGCCCCATCGGTTCCCCGACATCCAGCAGAGCCTTCCATAAGACAGCCGATTTGTAAGGGTGCACAAACAATTCGAAGGCCATTTTCTCACCCGTGTACCCCGTTCGGGAAACAATCAGGTCAATGCCTCCGAGCGTCGCTTCGCATAGCTCAGCGCGATCTAGCTTCTTTATTCGTTTGCAGGTGGCATCATCACATTTCAGGGCAAGAAGGATGTCGCGCGACAAGCGTCCCTGTAAGGCGATGTCCACCAACATATCCTTCCCTTCAGACGGATCGCGCAAGTTACGGAGCACCACATTGCGCCCAAACGCTCTCGCCCATGGACGTTTATTATCAACGAGCACTGCACCATCACGAACCGCACAGAGATAGGACCAATCCTTATCGTCGTTCGACGCGTTCACCACAATAAGGTATTCCTCCGGTCCGCGCCGATAAACAATCAGATCGTCAATTACATTTGCATCCGGATCCAAGAAATGTGTATATACCGACTGGCCTACATCTAGGTAGCCGATGTCGTTTCCACATACGCTGTCTAAGAATATGGCAGCATCAGGTCCTTCTGCCTGGTAGATTCCCATGTGAGAAACATCGAATAAACCGGCAGCGTTACGAACCGCTTGATGTTCCTCTCTAACGGATGAATACCACAAGGGCATCTCCCACCCGGCAAACGGTGCCATCTTAGCGTCCAACTCCAAATGGATCGCGTGTAGAGTCGTCCGTTTTAATTCGGGTTGCTCCTTGGGTTCCTGCCAATTGAATTCCGGCAAAGGTTCACCTGATCCATCAGAAATTCCGATATAAAATGGCTTATCCTTGGCTGCCGGATCCCCCTTGACGGATTTCACAGGTGACTCGTCTGATTCCCGAACCCACGCTGGCCCCGGGGGCTTCGCCAGCAGATCATCATCCTTGATGCTGACAAAACCATCCGATAGAGCTCGCAGCCAGGCGGCTGCAAGATTAGCTTCGCTTGATCTCACACTTAGCTGGAATTTATAGGGTGACCTACAGGTAAGCGTTCCCTCGATTTCGCCCTGCGGTGTGCTTATTCGTGTGGATTGGCTTTGATCAGGTTCCAGCGCTTCGACATCACTGCTCAATGCAGTATTCAAGAACTGCCGTACGCGTTCACCGCCAATGTCAAAGGCTGCCCATTGACCTTTTCCTGGTGGGCCATCGCCCATGTAATAGAAGTGAGGATATCCATGAACCGCTGGATCGAAGTCGATACCCGCCGACTCGGCCAACTCACATACGCGCAGCTTTGCCTCTTCCATGGTCTTGAAATCTACCTTCGCACGCCTATTTTGACGTTTACGTGAGTTCAATGCATAGGGTGTCGTCGCCATCAAAACGTCGGCAATGATGTCCGCGAGCATGATCGTTTCCTTTTCTGTAAATCCACGCTGGGTAATCCAAGATGTGCCCATGCGAATGCCGGAAGGATCAAGGGCGGATCTATCGCCTGGTATGGTATTCCGATTTACCACGATGCCCGCCAGATCCAAGATGCGCGCGGCCATATCACCGGAAAGTGTCGTTCCATCAGGTCCGGATACGGATCTGCAATCCAAATTCATAAGATGAGTATCGGTACCACCAAACGCGATCGTAAAGCCTCGCTCCTCCAGGCGTTTGGTCAATGTTCCACAATTTTTTATCACTTGATGCTGGAGGACGCTGAACCTTTTGGTTTGAGCCAACTTAAAAGTGAGCGCAAGTGCAGCAATCGTATTAATGTGAGGGCCACCTTGTTCTCCGGGAAACACCGCTCTATCAATCTTGCGGGATATTTCGCGGTCCGCTGTAATGATCACTGCTCCCCTTGGTCCATTGAGCGATTTATGCGTAGTCGTCGTCACAACATGGGCATGTCCTATTGGAGAGGGATAGGCCCCGGCAACAACCATTCCAGCAACATGGGCGATATCGGCCAGCAAGTACGCACCAACCGAGTCGGCGATCGCCCTGAACCTGGCCCAATCAGCCGACCAGGGGTAGGACGAAAAACCGGCGATGATCATCTTTGGCTTGGATTCACTCGCCAGATCTTGCACTGCCTGGTAGTTTATGCGCTGTGTCTCAGGATCCACTGAGTAATGGACGATGTTAAAATACTTGCCGGAGCGATTGACCGGAGATCCATGGGATAGGTGACCCCCGTGCAGCAGATCCATCCCCATGACGGTATCGCCGGGGTCAACCAACGCGTGATACACCGCATTATTGGCTGGCGCACCTGAAAGCGCCTGAACGTTTACGTACAAATCGTCTGCCGTCAAACCATTGGCAGCAAAAGCTTCAGCGCAGCGTCGACGCGCTAAGGCCTCGATCGTGTCAACGTACTCAACACCCTTGTAATAACGCGGGTCAGAATAACGGCGATAGTGTGCAAGGCGATTGTCATAGTCCAGAATTTCCTCTTCATTCATCCAGCGCGTATCTTCATCCGGATAACCTTCCGCATAGACATTCTGGAACGCCGAGTCCAAAGCATCTCGTACCGCTAACGGTGAGGTACTTTCACTTGCGATCAGGATCAATTTGCGATACTGACGCTCGGACTCCAGTTGAGTTAATTCGTATACATCTGGATCGAGTTCCTCCAGAGTCCCTCGAAAAAGAGAATCAGGCATTTAAAGCTCCAAATAAAAGTGTCGGCGTATGGGTCATTTGCCGCTACATGGGAATGTTTGTGGAATGGATTGTAAAACCTATGGGGAAGAAGGGTCAAGGATAAACCTTCTTTAACCCAGCAAAGAGCATCCTTAAACGTGCCCTTCCCTTGTCCGACCGGATAATCCGAGGGGCAATCGGGCCCTCAACAATTCATATGTGGCTGTAGGGCATGCTACAGAAGGTGTCTATCCCTCAAGCTCCGGGATGACTCCCCCTTCGTAAACCCATAGGTCGAAAAGGTCCTGCAAATCACAACGGCAGGTTTGTTCTGCGATTTCCTGGAATTCGGATCCGGTCGCAAAGCCATAGAGATGCTGCCGATAATACACCTTCAGGAATTCACCAAAGGACCGATCGCCGATCTCACCGCGCAGCGCGTCGAAGAAAAGGGCGCCTTTCAAGTACACGAACACAGCGTAATCAGCATTGGAGGCATAGTCCCCGACAGGCAGACCGATTGGCATCGTCGGGTCTGGGTGCTCCCGTACGATGGCGCGCAAATCGCTCAAGAAACTGGTCGCACGGCCCGACCCCAACGCGTGTTCGTAATAGAGCGCCTCCGCGTACGTCGCTGCCGCCTCATCAAGCCAGGGTTCCGAAATTTGATCATCACCGATAAGCCCATAAAACCACTGATGTGCAACTTCGTGGACGGTCGGCTCCACAACCCAGTGGGTCCCCAAAGTACCAATGAAGACCAGGCCCGGGTATTCAATACCGCCGAACGCATGTGGCGCGTCGACGATATCAAGCTCCGGATAAGGGTAGGAACCCACAAGATCACCTAGAACCTGCATCTGCAGGATCGCCGAATCGAGCACCTTATCAAGATCGCCGACATGATCCTGCAGCACCCAGGCTGTTACGGTAATATCGCCAACCTGGCGGGACTCATCGACGAAGTCGGCGAGGGCGATTGCCACATCCCGCATCGGTCCCGTCACATACGTCAGACGTTGAAGATCACCTATCGTTTCATTCAGGATCTCCACGCCCGAAACGACGAGATCAAAGGAAACGGGCGCAGTCACTTGCAGTTGATACAGGGCTATATCGGAGTTGGTCGTATCACCACCCAAAGGTGCCTGCCGGACATCCCACTCACCATCGACGATGCGCGGGATCAGTGGATAGAAAGTCGGGGCGATCAACACGCCATCGGTGATCCCAAAACGGCGGGGGGCTGAAGGACGCATCGTCTCGACCTCGATCCGGAACGGTAGACCCAGATCGATCATCTCTCCCGGTGCGAGCGGCAATGCCAGATCAACGCGCAGGGCTAGACCGTCCAACTCCTGTTTGGGATCGATGATCTTCTCCCTGATAAAAACAGGGCCCGCGACCATCGCAGCCTGATACTGCGTATCGTTCGGCCAGAGCATTAGATAGATTTCATGCAGCGGATTATCGAGATGATTCCAGAATTGAATCTGAGCCCAACCATCAAGAACCGCGGTCTTCCTCTCGGAATCAAACGTCACCTCGACGTCGATCGAATAACGAGTAGCGCCCTTGAACTGGGTGAGGTCATCAACATGGCCGGATAATAAGCCTGGACTCTGATCGGATAGTTGGACATCTGGAGTCGGTTGGGGGGTAGGCGTGGGTGGGGGTGTCGGCGTCGGTGTGTACACCGGAGGCAGTCCGACCGTACTTTGCGGGCCAGCCGTACTCGACGGTCCCTGCGTAGGACCGGCCAGCGGCACGCAGGAAGTTAGGATAAGCAAGTAGATGACGATGGTCTTCTTCACACTCGACCCTTCTTACGCTTGCCCCCATAGAAAAAGGGCGCCCAAGCACCCAGAAGTGGGCGGAACAGGACTCGAACCTGCGACCTCTTCTGTGTAAGTGATTCCATGCGGTCTTCCATAGCGTATCATGGCTTCCAAATAGTTGCATGGTTTCTACAAACCCGCATGAAATAGAGGGCTGATTGTCCATGCTGTCTATACTTTCCATAGGCTTGTGCGTAAACTGCACCCAAACTTCACCGCTCATGAAGCAAGGAAAGGCGATTCGAATACCCCTGTCTGATTAGAATCCCTCACATGCAGGACTAAAGTTCTGTGGGTTTCTTGAATAGATCTTACTCCTCTAATGGTTAGATCGAATATGTCAGCAAGGAGGCAAGTCCTTGTAATGGTTAAGTAGTTGCACAATTGTATGCTTGGTTCAGGAAGCCAGTAGGAGGAAACATGAGTGAAGGATTCATTCGAGATTTTTTGGATAAGATTTAATCATAGTCTACCTATCCTGATAGGAATTCAAGACCGTGATTTTATCGCTCATTGTGTGTCCAAGCACATTTTCTGGAACGGATGTCCTTTTTCGGCCACTACAGCTTGGCGGCATAACGGTCGGAGCTGAGCCGCCAGGCGATACAGGCTCACCACGCTCCCTCACAACCTCGGCGGCAGACCCGACCCAATCCCCCAACGCCTCTTGATAACCTGGTCGGCTCCAGCGATTTGATTGTATGAAAACGCTGCACCCCCAAGCTACACTAGTTTTCCGGAACTTAGAGTAGCCGAAGGAGGCGCAGCATGTCTAATTATAAGATCGGTTGTGATGCTCATCGCAGATTTTCTCAGTTTGCCATACTTGATGCCAACGGGCAATTTCTCGAGCAAGTTCGTGTCAACCACGAACCAGGTGCAATTCTAAACTTTCTCGCTGAATATCCCCCTGGAACGCCAGTAGCTCTTGAGAGCGTCGGCAATTGGTACTGGATCGTTGACGAGATCGAGGAGGCTGGTTGTGTACCTCTCATGGCGCATGCGGCCAAGGCCAAAGTGATGATGGGTAATGTCAACAAGACCGACAAATTGGATGCTCAAGGCCTCGCAACCTTACTCCATCTCGGTTCACTGCCATCCGTCTGGTTGCCTCCCCACGAAATCCGAGACGAACGTGAGCTTCACCGCACGCGCATGGCCCTATCAAGGATTCGCACTTCTCTCAAGAACCGCGTTCATTCAACCCTGGCGAAATATGCTCTTTCGTTAGATACAGCGAGCGATATCTTCTCGCCCAAGTGGAGGCCTGAGCTCACCATAGCTTGCAACGCTCTCCCGCCTGAAACCCGGCGCTGTATGGAGCAGCATCTGAGAGCACTCGATCATGTTCAGAGTCAGATCAATGAACTTGAAGAACGCATCAAACAAAGAGTTGAAGCTACCCCCAACATTCAACTGCTGAAAACGCTACCCGGTGTGGCCAACATTCTTTCAATCGTGATCGAGAGAGAAATCGGCGATGTCAATCGTTTCCCGTCCTCAGCTCAGTTCGCCAGCTATTCCGGAACCGTTCCAACAGTGAAAGGTAGCGGCGGGAAGATTCGCTACGGACGGTTGAGAAAGCAATCAAACCAGTATCTCAAATGGGCGTTCATCGAAGCGGCAAACGTCGTCGTTCGCCAGCGACGGCATCCCAATTGGAGATCCAAACACGTCACAATTCTCTTTGAACGCATCCGCCGCCGGAAAGGGCATTCAATTGCCGTCGGTGCAGTTGCTAGACACTTATCAGAAGCAGCGTACTGGATGCTGAGAAAACAAGAACCCTATAAAGATCCAGCCAGGCAAGTGGTCTACCGAGACAAGGGTCCGCGCGGGCCTAACATGGTGAACGTGAAACCGTGAATTGATTGCGACTCCCTTGCCGAACAAACTCATGCCGCATAGACGGCGAATAGATGTTTCCGGGTAGACCGGCCTGATTGCTCTTGGCATCCCTAAATGTAAAGGTGCTTATGACCTGACAGCTCTTTTTGATTCCGAGAAAAACCTATTGACACAAGCAGCGTTTTCATAGATGTTAGCCAGCAATCTGAATTGCTTTTGTGTCAACCTGAATCGAGCTCACACTGTTCAATTCCGTAGAATGCTATCTTTTGCTCCTTATAGAGGGAATGGCTTCGGCAGCGATCTGACGTAATAGATTCTCATTTGTAATGGTTTGCTCCTTCCAAGTATCCATCTTGTATGCGTAGATGAATAAAAAATCTCGAATGCCAGCCTCATAATATCGTCCAATTGCATCATAGAATGCCTCCATTGAACGGAACAAACCATCTGAGGTGTACCCAAATCCAAATGTTCTTCCAATCTCCTTGGGGTCTCTTTGAGCATCCAAAGCAAACTCGCATAGCATTTCATAGCGCTGTCGAACAGCATCGCTGCTTTGCTTGGGGGTCAAATCCCCTCCAGGCTTATAGCAATTCCATGCATCTCCATATGTTGCTGCAACGCGCAAAGCTTTGGGACCGTGGGCAGCAATACTGAAAACTGGTCGGGGTTTTGAAATGAACTTTGGACGGATAATCGCTTCCTGGATGCTGTAATATTTTCCCTCGTAGGTTGTTACCTCGTTTTTCAACAGCTGATTTAAGATTTCAACAAATTCCTTGAAACGCTCTGAGCGTTCGCGAGGCTCCCAATTTTGTACGCCGGTCATCTTGTGGCAATTTGGAGCTCCTCCAGAACCAACACCCAATTCCAAGCGTCCGTTAGAAATGTGATCCGATGTGAGCGCCATCCGCGCTAAAAGTGCAGGGTTGCGCAAGGTCATACTGGAGACCATTGTGCCTAGCGTAATCTTTTGCGTCTGAGTCGCTAATGCAGAAAGCACACTCCAGCAGTCAAACCATTCCGTATCCTTGTCTCCTGGATTTACGAAATGGTCGGGTAGCCAGAGCTTATCGAACCCCAAAGATTCAACTAATCGTGCCTGGTCGATAATTTGCTTCCAAGGGGGAGTTGGAACAAGCATAATCCCAAAGGTTAGGCTCTCACTCATTGATGAACCCTCCTTTACATGATTGCGGGCTAAC
>Ga0114922_10001944_pt1 | contig 19522 bp, 17 predicted proteins | sample AartaG_FD_100975 | JGI IMG/M metagenome (GOLD analysis project Ga0114922, IMG submission 100975) | Deep subsurface microbial communities from Aarhus Bay to uncover new lineages of life (NeLLi) - Aarhus_00045 metaG | ecosystem: Environmental > Aquatic > Marine > Oceanic > Sediment | place...
AAACTCGAACGCCTCGTGGAGGAAATCGATGTCGTCGACCGTCTTGTAAGCGAAGTTTTCCAAGCCCATGGCCGTCGCAACGCTGTGGAAGCACCATCCGAGGTACATGATCGCCGCAAAGCCCGCGTCGTGTGCGGCCTTTATTCGCGGCTCGTTTTTCGTTGCGGTCTCATCGGTGTTCGGCGGCGGCAGGCCCTCGAGCTGCGCGAGGTCATGGAAACCGCCCGGCACGTAGTGGCCGGTGCCGTCGGAGGCTGTGGCGCCGGCTGAAGGCGGACCCGACACGGAGGCCCACACCCCCAGATTCTCCCACCCCATGGCCCGGGCGAATTCCATCTCCCCTTCGATCCCGCGTATAGGCTTGTCGAGCACCTTCTCGGCCAGCCCGCCCATCGCGTACCACACTTCCCAGAAAGGCACCTTGCCCGTGTCTTCGCCCCTGAGCGTGCGTGTCAGATTATTACTGAAGGTTGCAGCCACGTTCATCTCCCTAAAGAATGCACTCGTCTCAAAATGTATCGCATAACCTTGGTCCACCAATTATAGGGCAAAGCCGGTGCGTTTCAAGGCGTAGTCCGGCATCCTGCGATAGACGGCGCCGTTATGCCGTGTACCTCGACAGAGAACCTGGGTATGAGAGCTCTGACCGCGCTCAACGTGAAGCCTTCGCCCGGCCTGAGCCTGCGGGGCGACCTTGGCGTTACTCACAGCTCCAAGGCCGGCGGCGACGCCGTTCTTTGCACCTACTGAAACAACCAGAAAACCGGCATCGCCAATGACGAGGTTCTCGAACTGAAGATAGAACCCGCCACCTGGGGCGAGATAATCTTCAGATGATGAAAGACCCGTCCGCCCCGGGCGGGACACCGCTCTATGGTTGCGGTCATTCGACGTCGGCAAAGCAGCACGCGTGAATGATGGCGCATGTTGGCGGAATGGATTTCGTAAATAGCATCGGATCGCATTAGAAAGGATTTGACATCTGCAAACGCATGAGTATAATGATTGTGTCGTTGGCCGGGAGCGCGGCGGTTCAGCGAAGACAGTGTCATCGCCAGATGCTGAGCAGGGAAACGCCAGATGGACTCGGCGACCCAAGACAGCAGGAGCAAGCTGAAGCTGCTTGATAGGCTGCGCGAGGCCTTGGGGGCGGGGTGCTACAGCCGCAGAACGGAGGAGACGTACTGCCGGCGGGTCAGGCGATACATGCTCTTTCACAACGACCGACCCCGGCGAAAATGGCCGAGCCCGAGATCAACCCATTTCTGACGCATCTGGTCATCAAGGGAACAATCGCGTTTGCCCCCCAGACTAACCCAGCGGCGAACTGTCTCGGAGAGAAACGAGATGAAAGACCTACGCAGCTTACTCGAAAAGGCGCAGAATCGGAAACAACTGCCTACTGTCATTGCGTACAATCGCATCGATGGTCCTGGCTCTAGTCTGGATCTCCGTGAGTTTCAGCAGAGCCTATGGATGATGCCTAGTGTCCCAAACGATCTTGACAGAGACCCCGCGATGGAATGGACACGGGGCCTCCCTAGAACAATTGGAATCACGATAGATACCGGTACTAGAATCCACGCGGAACCATTCGAAGAGCACCGGATAGGTGTTCGGTCAGTCGAATATGGTACTGAAGTCACTGCATCGCTCGGTGAAGTTGTGCCGACGAAGGAGAATTGGTTACTGAAAATCATGGAGCTCTTTCGTCTAAGTGGAGTCATCTTTGTCTTGCATAACTTGCGTCCCGGGATTCAGTCGTCAGGTCTCGGTGGATCCGCGACCGCAACAACAGGTGTCTGCATCTTATCCAATGAATTAGCTGGGCGGCCGCTCAGTAGTACGCAGTTGGTTTCTATGGCATCAAGATTGGAGCAAGACTTAGGGGTGAGCATCACTGGCACACAAGAACAATCAAACGTCGTTTTTGGGGGCGTTACGGACTATGTTTGGTTTCCTTGGGGTCTTCCCGGAGCCCCGGATACCGGCTATGGAACGTCGCTCCGTACACAACTGATGCCTTCATCGGCTTACGGTGACTTGGAGCGCCGAATGGCAATCTTCCATTCAGGGAAGACTCGTGCGAGCACCGACGTAAACTCAGTATGGATGAGTGCGTTATCCCAGCCTGAGGGCTATGCCATGCATCGGCGCAAACTGGAGATTGCATATCGCTATCGCGAGGCGCTGCGCCTCCGGAACTGGCATGACGTCAAGGATACGATTGCGGAGTACCGTTCGGTGCGCAGTACCATTTGTCCAGCTTACTTAGATGGTGCGAAGGAAATACAAGGTTTTGCTGACGCCAAAGGCTGCGTGTCGTTCCCGTTAGGCGCTGGCGGTGGTGGTGGGATACTCGTTTTCTCGCCCGCCCCAGAGGTACTTGAATCGTTGCGGAAGGAGATTGGCGAGGTCTACCGGGACATTCCAGTCAGAATAAAGCAGCATGGCCACGAACTCTTACATCTGCCGCTTGAAGAGGAGTAACAGTCATGCGATTCACCATTTTGAACTGGAATATCGGAGGCGCCAAATTCCTCGAGGAAAAAACGAAGAATGAACGGAAGCGAACCCGCAGTGCTCTTAATCGCGCCTTGAGGCAAATAATCCGTACTCGGGAACTTGCTCCGGATGTTGTAACACTTCAGGAGATAGTGCAATATAGAGAGCCAGATGATGACAAGACACATGACATCTTGGACACGATCGGAGGCTATAGGTATTTCCCGTTTACCCTCATCGACACGGATGTTGTGTCCGCACGCGCAAAATGGGAGAAAGTTCTTCGGGATAGCGATTGGCATAGAGACACGTACTTTGCGCAAGGAAACGCGTTCTTGGTCAAGAAAGACGCACCCGTTTTCCCTGTGTGGGACCTGTCTGATCTCCGGCAGAAGAGTCCCGCAACGGATAAAGAGCATTTTGTAGAGCATGTCCACCTGGACTCAGGCCTCTATTTTGGTGATCGAAATACGGAACCGCGTGCTGCACTGGTGATACATTTCATCTACGACCCTGGATCAGGCAGCGGGCACAGGAAACCCGTCGATATATTTGTTGTGAATCTGCACCTGACGACACTTATGAAAGAACGCGAGGGGGTACCTGAGGTTGATACTCTGGCGGAGCAAACCCGACTAAGTCAACTGCATATTGTCTTCAACGGCATTGTCTCACGGTACAATTCCTGGAGACAGGATAGGTATCCGGAGCGAGGAGAGAAAAGGGAGCCCAGAGACCATGAGGACTTTGAACGACACTCCCCGGTTTGGATATTGGCGGGGGACTTCAATTTTACAGAGGACTCGGTTGAGTACATGTACATCAAGAGACGGAACTTCATTGACACCGTCTTACATTCTCGAAAAATCACGCAGTGGGGAAGCGGCACGAAAGCTAAGGGTGTTGGAAACGATCCTACCCTGACGCTAGACTACATCTTTGCGGGGCCGAAGTTCGTCTCGCTTGATCCTATGATCGAGGAACGGGGAATCAGCGACAATAAGGTCATTCACGATCGTGATCTTAGGGCGTCCGATCACTATCCCGTCTACTCGAAGATTGAATTTACACCATGGTAAGGCGAGGGCGTGCCGATATTGAGGGGCCGTCCTGCAATTTGAGCAATGGACGCTGCATAACCGGGCGGCTGCATCTGACCGGCAAGCCGCTGGTGTGGCCGCTGGCAAGTGACCGGGACGTTAGGCCACCTCGCCGCGCGCAAGTTCATCCGCCGTTCGAAAACAGCCAGCGCCTATCCGACACGAACCCTCCTACTCCCGCGTCGCGCATCGCGCGCCAAAGGTCGTTGCCGTACTCTGTTCACGCTCTGCCCGGTCGCTCTCTCTCGGACTGGAGGATTTGGCCATTTTGCCAAACATGCCCGTAACTTTCTTGCCCCAACACGTTACGAAAAAGCCCCGACAACTCTGTATGTGTTTAGCGACCTTCGCAAACGCGATCCGGACAGTTGTTATGCGGTGCGGTTCCTGAGCCTCGCAGAGGCGTTACATTGTTGGCCCAAGGCGTGAGCCCTTGTCATTACCCTCATTCTCTCGGCAAAAGTATTTGGGGATCGTGTTGTTGTGCAAGGAAACATGCCAAGGGCCTCGTGCGCTCTTAAGCCCCAACGGGGCGAAATATGAAAGCCCGGGGCACAGGTGAAAGCCGCAAAAAGCGGCTTTCGCCGACGCCCTGGGTAACCGGGCCAAAACCCGGTTAAGCCCTGAAGGGGCGGAGTAGAGATCATATGAGTGATGAGTGATGAATTATGGATCTCTTTCTTCTCTGCGTCCCCTGCGCCTCGTGCCGTCGCCATAGCGGCTTTGGCGCGTCGGTGACTGCGGTGAATCCGTCTTGGACCTTGGACCTGTCGGCATCATTTTTTACCTCGCCCTTACAGGGCTGAATCTTAAATGCCACGCAACCCAGGGCGACGGCGAATCCTTGCAGGATTTGCCTTGCCCTGGGCTTTCATACTTTGCCCTTTCAGGGCCGTAGGAGTGGCGGAAGCCGCCACAAAAAAATGTGGGGAATGACAAGGGCTTACGCCTTGGCCCAACAATGTTTCATCCTCTTGGGGGATTGCTGTTCGGGCGCCGGCTTCACAGGCCAAACACGTGCTATGTGAGGCACTGAAGATCGGGCTGAGGGGAGGGCGAAGGCGCGATCCTACTCCACCCGCTCCGACGAGAAGACGAAGTAGAGGATCGCATCGGGGTCGTCGATATCGTCGGCCGCCGGGTGGGCGTGGTAGTGGGTCTGCTCGGACCACGGCCCGAGCTCGAGGATGTAGCTCTCGCCGGGCTTGTGGCGCGCGGGCGGCAGGTACTTGGCTTCCCGCATGGCGAGCTGCTTGGTTATGATGCGCTTCTCGTAGAGATCGCCCGACACCAGCTTCTCGACCTTGTACTCCGTGCAGATGAAGACCTCCGTGTAGGGGAACACCTGCTCCACGGTCAGGGGCTTGGAAGTGCGGGTGACCGTCGCTCGTACGGCGGCCGTTACGATGGTGCTCTTGGGCGGTGCGATGGGCACGTCTATGGCATAGCGGCGCGCCAGCGAGCGCGCCTCGAACATCGCGCGGGAGGAGGGGTGAGTGTCTTGCAGGCGAATGAATGAATTCCGAATCCGCTTTATGATGTGCGCGTTGGTCCGGGCGAAAGCCTTGTCCTCGCAGGTAGGCTTTGCGCCTTGAGGCACCTTGAAGCTTTTGACCCTCTTCCGCATCGTCTGAAAGATCTTCCATGCCTCGCAGGCCTCCATGAATTTCCGATCATTTTTCAGCTCGGCGACGTGGGCGGCCGCAGCCTTGCCGCTCTCGCGGACGTAAAACTTCTGCTTGACCTCCTCGTAGAGGTCCATGGCGTCGCCAGGGGCCGGCTTCTCCATCTCCTTCGCGCGTTTCAAGGCGTAGTCCGGCATCTTTTGAATGCCTTAATTTCACGCCATTCGGGCTCATATCTGCGTGCCGCCCGCGCCGGTGCCGGCATCTCTCCCGTCAACTCCCCAACCGCTTGATCTCACGATCTATCGCGGCGACGTCGAGCGGATAGACGCCGAATTCGTTCGCAACGTTGACCATCTCGCGGATGTTCTCGTCGGGCGTGTCTCTTCCGCACTGATCGCCCGTGGACAATACGAACCCGCCGTTCTCGCCGGCGGCCCGAATCGCTTCGAGACTCTCGCGACGAATGTCCTTCACGCTGCCGCGCAGCATTACGTCGGTAGTGTGCAGGTTCCCCATCAGGCCCAGCTTGTGTCCGTAGTTCTTCTTGATATCCGCAAGATCGCAATCCCCCATCGGCGGCACCTCGAGCGGGTTGATCGACAACAACTCCGTCTCCTCGGCGCATATCTTCACGAGTTCGCGCTCCGGACCGCAGCAGTGCACCTGCGAGGGGATCCCCTCCTGCCTGCACACCTGCGTGATCTTCTTCAGGGTAGGCAGAGCAAGGTCGCGGAGAATATCCGGCGTCATAAACACCAGCATGCCCGACCCGCCCGTGAGAATGAAGTCCGACCTCACGGGCCCCGCCAGCACCCTCTTGAGATAGTTTACAGCCCATTCGCCGGACGAGGCGCTCCACTGCTTCACTTCGTCGTACCGATCGCAGTAGTCATAAATGGAATAGCCCGATCCCTGTTCCGGACTCACCAGTTGCGGCGGCCCCGCCCAGATGCCGATGACCCCCCTGTTGTCGAAGAGATCGAGAGCTTCTTTCAGCAGGTCGAACCCCTTCTTCTGCGGCTTTACGCCTTCGATGGGCCGCCATTTATCAGGCGGCTGCTCCATGCCGACCTTCGAAGCCAGAAGCGTCGTGGGCGGATCGGCGCGAGGATACACCGTTACGTGGCGCGACCACTCCCTGCCCCGGCCTTTTCGCTGTGTGTAGCCGCGCGTGACGATTCGCTCGTCCGTTTGCTTTACGATAACGGTCTCCTGTTTGACCTCATCGTCCTGCGTTTCCTTTGCGTTCGGGTCGTCCAGCGAGAATTCCTCAAGGCTGTAGATCCAGCCGTCGAGTCCGAAATGCTCCACGGCGTCGATATAGGCCCTCCACAGCGGAGGATTGCGATAAAGGTAGATGTCCCAGAACGGCTTTCCGGTGAGCCGGCACGGGATCATGTTCGATATGTCTGGAGCGACCGGCACACGGTCCGGCATTTCGTTCCGCATGGCTTTGAGCATGCGTTCGCGCGAGGTGAGTGTACTCAAGTGATGATCCTTTCGTCTTACTTCCGGCGACTTCCGCCTATCACACGGGTGAGTGTGGGGAGTATTCTGGAATAATGGGCGCGGGCCGTTGAGTATGTGTTTGGCGAGCCCCGCAAGTGCAAGTTGTTCTGCCGTGCGGTTCCTGAGCCTCGCGTGCCGTCGCCTTAGCGGCTATGGCGCGTCGGCGACAGAGGCGTAACATTGTTAGCCCAAGGCGTGAGCCTTGGGTATCGTGGTCCGCCCCAAGAGCGCGCCCTGTAGGGGCGCAACCCGTGGGGCCGAATTGCCTGGGTTATGTCTCTTGAGTTGCGCCCCTACAGGGCGCATGTTTTTTCTTACTCCGTGTCCCCAAGGCTCACGCCTTGGGCTAACAATGTTTCATCCCCTTTGGGGATTGCATCTGGACCAAGCCCCTAAGACGGCGGCTTCGCACGCTAAACACGTACGCCGTTGAATCGGCACGCTTTGCTCTGTCACCATTTTGCATGGCGGGCGGGGGATGTCAAGGATGAAAGGGGCGGCAGGTGAGGTGAGGCCGGGGAGTTGCCTGCGAGAACGGGGCGAAGGCGAACAGGATCTATTCCGGTGTTGGGGTGTTGGGCGTTATGGAGTGGGTCTAACGTGAAGTTGAGCCGCAGCGTCCTCGCCGTCGGCTCGAATGATTGTTCGACTTCCTCATCACCCGCGGCGCGGCTACCTCGACCATGTGACCCAGTCCAGACGGCCCATGTCTTGCTCCGCGGTCGGTCCCTTCGTTGGAGAAAAGAACATCTCATAATCCAAGCGTAGGACCTTCACTCTTGCAGTGACTCGGGGATCGTCATCAAGCCACTCTCCGGTCAACAGGAACCAGCCGTCTGGAGTTGCAAGAAGGTGCGTATCTTCCGTTCCGACCGTTCTCTGCGGGCCACCAAAAACGTTCATTTCCTGTACGATTCCAATCATGGCTGAAAGTGCCTCCCGCCGGATTTCCAAGTTCTGCTTTCGAAAGACGACATCAACTTTGCCGCGACAGATCGGCCAGCGATGCGAATGGTCGGCCGCCATGGTAACAAGATGCTCGCGTATCGTTTGGTTGTCTCGCCAGAGCGGGTGCCCTCGAAAATGAGACAACACGGCGGAGGTGTAGTTCCGACGCTGTTGCATGGCGCTGGCGTTGATTTGCGCTTGCCTGCTGCAATGGACCCCCCAGAGCCCAAGCGCAATGACTGCAAGACCAACGATCGCTGGAGCTGCGAACTTCCTTCCGCTGATTTCTGCCTCCTTGTCGAACTACGCCTTACATGGTTTCTCGATAACACCCATCGGCCGCGGCGAAACCGCATAACACGCGGCGCCGCCAAGCCATCAACCGGCTCGCAATGACTGGATATCAGTTCTATACTGCTGACAAATCCTCCATCCTTCTTGGGTCCTGAAGAACGTCTCTGAATCCACGAAGGGGCCATCGGAAGGATCGTAGAGGTCTCGCTCATCTTTGAACCTGCTCAGGTTGTGCTCGAACTGACAGAGAACTTCCTTATTGGTGGGGGTCTTTATGCATTTACGTTTCAGGTCTGATCTCAGCCCTTCAATAGATAGCATCCACAGTCGGTCTGCCTCTCGAAAGGCTACCATCATGCGGTTGCTGCGAGGGATGGGTTTGTCCAGGCTAGGGTTGTCATGGATCGAGATCAAGTCGCAGATCGCGTCTATGTCATGCGCGTCATAAATGACCTCGCCGAAACTCTCATTCAGATCGATCAGCCTTCTTTGCGCCAACGCGCTGCCGTCACGCATGTGCAAAGTCCTATTCTGCTGCCTCCTGAATTCTAACGCATCGCCCTCTGCCTTGCTTTTCTTATAGGCCACCTTAACATGTTCTTTCGTAATCTTCTCGACAGCAGATATGTCGTGAAGAATCGACAAGGCCGCAGCCCTCCTCATGTGGCGTTGGCTAAAGTTCTCGGCCACCGCAATCTTGAGCATGTGTTTCAATACTATGAGATGATGCGACATAGGATTGCCGACTTCCGCTTTCTTGAGATCATCGAAGCATATCTCAAAAAGCCGAAGAATGATCGGGGACAAGTCCGGATCTGCGCTCAAGAGCCCCTCGACGTCATTCAAATGGGCGTCCGCTAGCTTCTTCAAATCGTCAATAGTAATCATCATTCCAATCCCCCAAGCCGTTTATGACATGCTTGTTCCGATCAAATCAATACAGAAGAGCCAGTAATAGGAAGTAATGGAAAACTAGGAAAACGAGGGACAGTTGGGGCTTTTTCAACAACCCCACAGGCCCTAGCTTTCGAGCTCTCTTCTCTCTCTTCCTTTCGCCTTGCTCTTCGCACCTTGGACCTTGGACCCTCTTCCGCCTTTCGCGTTTCTATCCGGCTTTCCATTGGTGTCCGCATTTTTCGCAGACCCATTTGCGCCTGAGGAAGGGGATGGGAAAGCCTAACAAAAGGATAGAGAGGAAGATGCGGCGGCGGGAGAGCTTATGGTAGTAGACGTCGGTTGAATCGCATGCCGGGCAGCGTGGTTGGCGGCCCGGTTCCTCTGTATCTTCATTCTCCGCGGGTCCGGCGCCGGGCGGTTGCCGTTGGAGAACCTGAAGGGCTTTGTGTGCGTCAGCTTGTCTGACCTGCACCTTGATGCCGCCGATGGCGATGGAGTAGCCCCAGTGAACGGAGGTGAGGTTCTCGTCGATGATAGCGCATTGGATTCCTTCGTCTTCGAGGCGGGCCTTGCAGAGGTGTGCCTGGGCAGCGAGGTCGAAGCTGGCGACGGTGACGAGTTCGTCTGGCATCCAGCGGCTCCTGAGAAAACTGGGGTCGGTGCCCGTCGTCGTTACGCCTGCAGGTCGGCGGGCCCGGACTTTCTCACAATGACAGGATTATAACTTCCGTGGCGGGTGGTGTCAAGCAGCTTTTTCAGGTGACAAACGACTCAGGGCAATTTCACAAGCGTCTCAGGGGGCGGCCCAGGGTAGGGCGGTCAACTGTCCCACGGCCGTGCTGGCATCCGTGGAAAAGCTGGACTTGGGCCGTGCCGTCGGCGCGGTTACGGTGGACCTCACGTTCTCGGAGCAGGCGCTCAGCGACGGACATGTGTTCGGTGTTCATCACATATTCATGCCGGCCGATAAGTGAATACAGCCCCCCAGTGAATGAACATCCCGAACCGTGCATCTCTGAACCATTTCACCCTTGCCTCTCGATCCTTTTCGTTCTCGGCCATGCTTGTATCTCCCGTTTGTCTGTCCGGGTTAGCCGATGGGTGCGACAACGAAATATGATTCTTGCTTGGTTCCCGACATTTCCTCTGGTCCTCGTCGTCGGCCCGCCTCTTGGCGAGCGCGCCGCCCCCTGCGGGGGGAGGCAGATTCATTCGACATCGACGACGAAGACGACGAGGACGATGCGCGGCGGGACATGTAGGGGCGACTCGCGAGCCGCCCTCTTGTGCACACACCCGCGATGATGACGGCCACCTGAGAAGGCGGCGCGACGAACAAAAGACGTTTCGTCGACGTAGACGAGATAGAGGGACCGTCTCGGAAACGAGGGACGAGAGGGAATACCGTGCACCAACCAACAACCATACTTCGTTGACGGACCCTCTGGCTCCCGTCAAACGCTCGTCCCGCGCGGGGTAACGCGCAGCACTTCCTCAATAGACGTAATGCCCTGCGCGGCCCTTTCCAGGCCATTCGTCATCATCGTTTTGAAGCCAGCCTCGCACGCGGCTTCGCGCACGGCCGCCATGCCGGCCCCGTCGGCGATGAGTTGCCGGGTCCGGTCGTCCATTACCAGTACTTCATGGATCGCCGTGCGACCGCGATAGCCGGTGCCGGCGCACTCCTTGCATCCTCCGGTTCCGTAGAAGGTTGCGTGTTTTCAGGTGGAGATGAGCTCGACGGCTTCGGGCGGCATCGAGTGCGTGGTCGGCTCAACCGGTTTCTTGCACTTGGGGCAAAGCAGCCGCACCAGGCGTTGGGAGATCACACCTGCCAGCGCGGAATTGACCATGAACGGATCGAGCCCTATGTCCAGCAGCCGCTGAATCGCCCCCACGGATGTGTTGGCGTGCAAAAGACCCCTAACCGGACAAGCCGGAAAGAAGGAATTTGACCACGGAGAGCACGGAGCACACTGAGAAGAAGAAAGACGTGAGGGACTTCCCTCTCTGAGATTTCTCCGTGCTCTCCGTGTTCTCCGTGGTTAATCGTCTTTCAGGCTTCGATGGTGAAATACTGTGACCGTTTTGCGCACAACTTCACTGTCAAGGGACTAATCTGCGCAATCTGCGAAATCTGCGGAAGATCCGAAAAAAACAGCCGCCCGCGGTGGTCGTTGGCCGCGAGAGGCCGAAGGCAGGTATTAAAAAAAGCGGGCCGGTGTCTCCGGCCCGCTCTGTGACTGGGCATGCTAACTGCCCGTCGGCAGCTAGATTCCCAGCCACCTTATACTCCGGCTCGTCATAGATCACCTCCTTTCTCGTTAGGCCGTCCGGTCCGCACCCGGCTCGGAGGCAGGTGCTTCCGGCTACTGCCCGTCGTGGTACGTCGCCACGACCCTATAGGCCGGCGTCGAGCCCGCACGAGGCGGGGCTCACCCCCAGCCTACTATTATAATACACCATTTTCCCGTGTGAGTCAAGGCGCAGTAAAAAAAAGCGGCGCAGGGGTGTTCCCCATTTCCGCGCGGGCGAGGCAATGCGCAACACGGGCAACCACGCTCGGCGCGGTTTATTCCCACATCCGGGCCAAGCGGTCCATGACGTCCAGGGCCAACAACTTCGCAACGTTGTCAAGTTGCAGCATTTTATCGCCTTCGATCTTAACATAGCCCCGGCTCGTTGCTTTGTACTCGTGCTGCGTTATATCGTCGAGCTCTGATTGCTTCCAGCTCAGGGAGGTAACGTTCGCCAGGATTTTACCTGTCTTGACTTGTTTGACGGAAACACGAAACTCGTGACCTATTGGAGAAGTGCCGTTGCGCCGAACAAGGAGTTCCATCAGGAGGTCGGCCTTTTCGAGCAAGGCATCCATTTCAACCGATTTGACGGCCAAGAGGTCATGGGCCTCGCCTTGTTTTCCGGTTTCGGCGGCAGTTGTGCGCAGAATCGTTGTGAGGTCTATCATGTTTACCTTGGCTTTCAGGAACTCACCGAGGAAGCTTTCCTGAAATTGCCATGTCCAGTCTTCGGGAGGCATCACACGGCCCTGGGTGTCTATGTGAGTTTGGCCGTACGCAGAGAACGGGTACAAAGTCTTGGTGGTCTTGCGTGTGCCCTCCTCTACTGTTTCTTCGGCTATCTTGCCGTCGCCGGAGACCACAACGCGCTCCGGCGTTCTCCATTCACGGACCTCATCGCTCAATTCGCGGTTGAAAAGTATTACGATTCTCGGGGCCCCATTTGCAGCGTATCTGTCCTTGAAATGGATGACATCGGCAAGCTTATCGTCGTCTTCGGTCTCGGGGGTCATCACCGGAGCAGACTCCATATCTGGAACAGGCACCGGCCTGCCCTCGGGAGGCGGCGGGACACTGCCGGCCAGCGTCTCTTGTTCCACGTAGCGCGGGCCGCAGCCGCAAATGACAAGCGGTACTATTAAGGCAAGAAAACACACTAGGCTTTTCATTTTAGCGGCCCTCTCTTATTTCGATGTAGTAGTATTCGATACCTTTGATCTTGGTAGAGAATTCCTTGTAGTGTGCGACAGAATTGGCGTCCAAGTATACTCTCTGCCATGCTGTGGGGCCCTCAACGGGTTCTTGGCCGGGCCCGAAGAAGTGAGTCCGCCCCTCGATCTGCAGGGGGTAATCCGTCCGGTTTCTGAGCGTCGCCCATACCTGGAGAGTTCCCGTTTCGCTGCGCGTGGAATTAGTGGCCTCCACGGCAATCTTGCTGCGTCGGCCTTCTTCGCTTCCTTGCCAGTCGGCCAAGGACTTGTCGATGATGGCAACTGTGTTCATCCGCGGCTTTGCATAAGGGGCCATTCGGTGATCGACGTTCACACCGACAGAGGCCCCCTCTCTGAGCGGAGCTTGGGAACAACCGCAAAAGCACACGCTTGCCACGATTGCCAATAACGTTAGTTTGATGGTTTCACTCATCGGCATGCTCTCCTTACTCGATTACTATGGCCGAACGAGACCTGATCCAACCCAGGCCGTATCCTTTGACGAAATGAACGTTGCCTTGCTTGCTGCCGATCTCGACCCCGTTGCCGTCCAGAAAATCCACGCTGACGGTCTGGTCTTGCTCGGGCGCCTTAAAGGTGAATACGTGAACCGCATCGGGCAGGTTGTTCCAGTAGCGTATGTCTGCGCGTGGCTTCACTTTCGCGGAGATCGCCCAGAAGGCCACGCCGACGAGGCCAAGCGCACCCGACGCCGCGCTGATTTCTCCCTGGTTCTTGAAAACGGGTGCAAACAGCATTGCGGTCGCCGAAACGTCGGTAAGAACGGTGGCGATTTTTTCGTTGCGCTGCTTGAATTTCACTTGCCCCTTTATGATAGAATCGACCTGACGGCCGCCTCGCGTCATAGCCTGCCAGGCGATATCTTCCATGGGATACATTTCGACATTTCGACGGCCCGCCCGCACACGCGCGCTCTGCTCCGTGAAATGCCGGCCCCTGCGGTACTTGAGTTGGTAATGGCCGATACCGTCAGACACCTTTCGGGGCGCGGTTCCGGTTTCCGCTATTACCAGGACGTTATGGTCTTTTCCCGGCGGCACGAAGTCGGGGCGCAGCCCCTTCACTTCGTCATAAGCCGTTTGTGCCAATCGGAGGTCTCCGTCGCACTGTGAAGCCCACCCCTCGAGGAAAATGAGCAGGCCAAAGTCGCATCGATTCTGCTTCTCTTCTGCAAAAGCGTCTTGGAGGACCCCGCCCTTGAAACAAGCTCTGGCGTTCTGGAAATCACCTTGCCTGAAGTAAGCAAGCCCTCGGTAGTAATAAGCCATGGCGCGCTCGTATGGCTCGCCCTTGAAGTTTTTCATTCCTTCTTCGTACCAAGTGCTTCGAGCCTTTCTGGCCGTTTCGCTGTTGGCGTACGTCCTTTCAATGCCGACCAAGGCACGTTCAAATGATTCTTCGGCGAGGTCATTCCTACCGAGTTCCATCGACGCCAACCCGGCTTGCATGTGGTTGAGGACCAGATTTCTGTCGCCTTGCAGCAAGACTTTCGAGTAAAGCGGTCTCAACTGCAAAGGCTTGTTTTGCAGGTAAGTTTCCATCCTCTGCTTGGAGATGTCCACGTCGGGATATGTAGTGGTTGTGGCGCAACCTGCAACCGCGAGAAAGGCTACCAGCGCACCGGCTGTGCTGTAATAGCGCGACCCGCGCGACTTACCTGTAGATGACATCATCCTGTCCCGATTTCCTGAACTGATACATCCCGCCCCACACTATCTCACTCGATTCAAGCTCGATCATCTCGAAAACGATCTGATGAAATCGGGAGGTTGTCCCGTCCGGCGCAACTCCGTCGTGCGTCGTGATCCGGCCGCAGAGCCGGAAATCTCCTCCGGCCGGAGCCTTTCTTGTTGTAGTCGTGCCGGAGTCCACGCGGCCCTCACGTTTGAGTTCACGCTCCTTTTCTACGATGTCCGAGTGGTGGCGCGCGATGAATCTCATCTTTCCACTGGCCGCATTATTCAGCCCAATGCGCAAACGGTCGGTTATCATGTTCTTATTGACACGAGAAGACCCTTCGTTCGTGAAGCACTCTGCGTCCACAATCACTCGCGGTGCTTTCTCGCGTGCGGCCAACCTTGCTTTGGAGAGCATGTCGCGCATCATCTTATCTGTCATCGATATGATGTCCTGTGATCCGAAGCCAATGCCTCCGGTCGCCCCCGGTTTGTTGGGGTCGCTGTACGTTGTCCGCCTCCCCGGGCGGTTGTCCACACGTGATTCGTATCTCCCGCAGCCACTGATAGGAAACGACACGGCTATCCCAATGAAGAAAAACAGCGCGTATTTGCTCATTTCTCGACTCCTTGTTTGCGTGGGGCTCCCCTGATTGCAGTCACGTATCGCCTCTGTAATTTAGGGTATATTGCATACGTAGCCTTAAGGGCTCCGTCATAATGTTCGTTGTACGAGTACTTGGCGTAAAGGTAAACGGCCAAGTTGTCCACTTCGTTGAAGGAGAGATCCGAAGTGCTCTTGATGTACTCCATGCCTCCGGAAGCCTTGATGGCGATCTTTCGGCCGGCCTCTTCTCCAATCTTTCTTCCGATAAGGCCCCCCAAAATAGGAATCTGCTCGAAAGCCTTTTGCCCCACAGCGGCGCCCACAGCGGCGCCCACACCGCTGGCAAGCCGCGCGTTGACCGCCTTGTCAACCCACATGGCCAAAACTTCGTCTTGCGTATATGGGCACATGTACTCGCCGCTGTTCCCTGAGATAGGCTCCGGCGCTACGATTTCCTCAGGCTTGGGCATTGTGAAGCAACCACCCAAACACCCGACTACAAACATACCAAGAACCGCACTGCACAGCATTCTCGACACGTGTCTCATTCTTCGCTCTCCTGTTTTCACCCTGGTGTTCCCTGAGCAGCAAGCTCTGCCTTGGGCTCTTCTCCAGAATCTTCCCGTGATCGCATCATACGAAAAGTGTAGCAGAATCAGGCGCGGGTGTCAAGCCCTTTTTAGCGCATTTTTCCAGACACTGCGCAGGTACATCGTAACCCCCATCGTGCGGACCTGCGGTGTATGGGGACGGTGTCCGGCATGTGGTGAGAAAGCCCTGCCGGTGAGGCATAATCGGTCCAGCCCCGATGCAGCAGTGCGCGCACCGGGCAGAGCATTGATACGTAATGACGAGCGTGAGGTACGTTAGTGTGTTCAATGACCGTGATCTCCCGTGGTGTCCTTCACTGGTCCTTTCATTATGAGCAGCAGCGCATCAAAACTGTCCGGCTGGGCGGGGTCGTCCGGCGCCGCCTTGTTGCGGCGGACCGCCCTGCAGCGCGTACATCTGTGCACTATCATCCACCCACGCCGAGCGTCTTGCTGGACTGCAACGGGTTCCATCATGCCGCAGCGCGATGCGCGGTCGCCGGGGGCGTCGTCCAGGTGTTTCGACCACAAGCAATGCGGGCAATGATTGCGGCAGGAACCGTTCATCAGCGGCCGGACCGCCAGCCCGCAATGCTCGCATACAAATCCTTCGTTCCGAGTGTGCCGGAACTTCTTTCTCGAGCTCGCCATCGCCGATCTCCTTGAATGCGGGTTGAGACCACATCAAGGGGATTGGGTTCGGTTTGGTTCTCACCGCCGGCGCCGGGGGCGCAAGCGGCCGACGGGCTTTGCAGCGGCAGGTTCGTGTTCACCGCCGTTCCTCTTGGGTCGGCGATTACTTCCGATTCCGGCTTCACGGCGGCGTGTCGCATCCGCCGATCCGAACTGAGACCGGGTTTTCACGCGTTTGTCCTCGGCCATTGTGAGGCGGCCGCCCTTACTCAACTGGCCACCTCCCATCGGTGTGAGTGCACGCTGCATCACCGTCGAGGCGTCCTCCCCGATCTATCGGCTCAGGCGAGAGCTCATCGGATGTTGTCGAGTCATCATTTCTCCTTTCTGCGTTGCTTCTCAGCAGGCAATAAACGGCAATGGAAACATGGCAAATCCCGGCGGCCGCCCACCCGCTTCCACGGCTTTCAAATACGGCTCCAGTACACCCTCCTGCAGTTCGAATGCCATCGCCGCGTCGTGACGAGACGCCTCACACGTCGACCACTTCGGATCGAGGACGTTCCGCGCCAGCCAGCCCGAGGGATGATGGTCCAGCGCCGCCGGTCTGAGCGTCGCGATCACTTCCCGCGCCAGCTCGGGATCGTCCGCAAGGAGCAGTCTCGTCCCACGGCGGGGGACGCCCAGCGTGTAGGCTGCACGGCGCCCGTCGTCGGTCCACCACATCACGGAGTTGAGGCAGGGGATCGCCCACTCGCCCGGGTTCGGCCCCCACATCCAGCCGAAGTCCACCCCCGCCAGCTCGGCCGCATGCCGCTCGGCCAGCCAATGGACGTCATCGGGGCGGACGGGCATTCTGTGGAACTTCTGAGTGGCCGGCGGCAGCTTCTCGACATCTATCTTCGCCTTGCCGAACCCGAAGCAGGGGAGGTACCCGTGCCGTGGATAGTACGACGGATGGCCATAGAGGAAGGCGAGGGAGAAGTCTGCCCGTCGACCCAGATCATGCCCGTGACGGATCAGCCGTCCGCCTATGCCCGACCGCTGCCTCTCGGGAAGCACGGCTATCGGACCGAGCGCCAGTGCCTTGACCGTTTGATCCATCAGCCGGATCGTCGCCGGGGTGAACAGCGCATGGCCGACGATCCGGTCGCCGTCCCACGCGGCGATGGAATACTTCGGGTCGAACGCCGGGCTGTACATTCTCATCAGCCGGATGATGTTGGCCTCGTTCATCGACTCGAACCCCCGGCAGTTCACGATGTCGATTGCGTCTTCATCGCCGGGGGCTTCACTTCGCAGTTGGATGTCCATTCGTTATGTCCTCATCTTTGCTATCTGATGCCTGACGACGCAGAGCGGACGACCGCGGCCGACTCTTGCACGCCAGGCTCAGTGAAACTCATTCGGGAACGAAAAAAACCGCGGAGGCGTCTGTCACGCCCGCGGCTGGGTGTGTCGGCCGAACTTCACGCACGGAAGCTCGCCCGAGAAACGAAACCGGCCGCTCCGAAGGGGGCGACCGAGAAGAACTGCATTATTTGAATCAACGGCTCAGGCCAGGACCCCGCGGGGGCGTGACATCGCGACGAGTTGAGTTGTTGCGGCAGTCATATCATGCCTCCTGTCTTCGTGGTCCCGAAAAAAGAGCCTCGTAACTACATGAATAGTATAGCCACTGACCGGCCGGCTGTCAAGTGAAAACTTTCAGGGTTTTGCTGGGGGAAACCTTTCTGGAGAAAGGTTCTCCCCCAGACCCCCTTCCAAAGACTTTTTACAGCCGTCCCGGCGGCCGGGCCGGCTTGCTTTAACAGCCTAAGGGCTTCTGAAGGTCATCGTCTCCCCCTTGAACTCTTGGACTCTTACACCAGGCCGAGCCGGCTGCCGGCGCGGCCGTGAAAAGTTTCTGAAGAGGGGTGTGGGGGGAAAACTCTTTTCAAAGAGTTTCCCTCCCACCATCGTGGCATGAAACCTGACCCGGCGCAAATGCATCGCAGCCGTCTACTTGCGACGGACGACCACTACTTTTCCTTTTTCGATGCGGTAGGCGAGCCGGAGGGGCCTGAGAATGACTTCGAGCGCCTTGCCGCATGGCTGTCCCTCAATCTTCGGCACGATCCACTTCCGCCAGACGTTGCCCGCGTTGCGCTGGGAGGTGTCGCCATCGCACTCAACGCCCACCTGCTTGAGGAGTTCGATCACCGCATACTGAACCTGTATCTCGTGTACGGGGGCGCCTTGGAAGCATTCGGGATACGGCATGACCAGCGACACGGGATTCAGCAGCTTGTCCTCGATCTCCCCCACGTCGAGAGGCCGGCTCTCCCCGGCGCCCGGAGGGATGTATCCTTCTTCGGGCACGATAACGATTCCGGATTCGTCCGCCTCGTACTTGAGTTTGAGGGGGGTCAGAATCTGCTGGAGGGCGACGTTGCCGGCCAGGCCTTCAATGTTGATGCTGACGCGCTTTTCTGCGAGGTCGCGAATTTCTCGCGCCGACCTCCCCCACTGGTAAGGCACCTCAACTTGGTTCAGTATCCCGACAACGGCGTACTGAAGGGAAACGCCCGAGCGCTTGCACGAGATCGGCTTGGCCAAACGCTCCAGGTGCGCGGCTATGTTCTTCTTCCGTTCCTCGTCGATCTCCTTGTTCGAGACCCCCGGCCCCAGGCCGTAACTGTCGGCCAATGCTGCAACCTGCTTGGGCGTGAGTGTCACGGCCCACAGGCGCACTTCATCGATACTACCCCTGTAGCGCCGGAACTTGCCACCGATCTGAAACGTGCCCTTCATTCTATTGTCGATCTCAGCGGACGTGTTGCACTCCCACACCTGCTCGCCATTGATGTAGACGATGGCCTTGTCCGTCGCCGTGTCGAGGGTGGCCGCTACGTGGCTCCACCTTCCCGTCTTCAGCAAGCCAAACGTTTCGCGACCGGAGGAGATCCTAACGCCGTCGACGCGTATGACCCGGTAGGTCCGCGGCCAGATGTCTATACCCACACCGCCGTTCCGGACCCGCACGATGAAGCCGCCGGCGGTGTCGCCCGTGGCACTGCGGTAGCCCGACATCCCGAGGGTTACCAGAATCGGCCCGGTGCGCACCTGGAACAGCTCCGTCGGCCGGGTGCAGAAATCAACGCTGAACGGCCCTTTCGGGGCGAGCCCGCGGCGATACGGAACCTCGATGCATCCTCTGGTCAGATCCACGCAACCACCTTTGAGCCCCCTCCTGAACGTCGGCTTATTGCGCGTGTTGCCGTTATTGTTCTTTCCCGAAACGTCGGGAACAATGTTTCTCATTCTACCCTTGGCTCCGTCCATCGGCCAGTATCCGAGGAGGGCTCTTTTCATTCCCTCGCCGAGGGCGGAGAGGACTCTCTTGTTCTCGGGGTCGTCGGCTTTTCCCGAGCGAAGTTTTTCGATCTCGAAGAGCTGCTCGTTGTAGTAACGGGTGTGTACGTATTTCTCGCGGAAGGTGTCGAGGGCGGCTGTAACGGCGGGCAGGCCTTTGCCTGCGAGTTTCCGTACGCCGGCGAAGGCTTTCTCCGCGGCGGCCTCGTCGGCTGCGAAGTCGTATACCGTGCCGACAGCGTCGATGTA
>Ga0114922_10001945_pt1 | contig 19499 bp, 13 predicted proteins | sample AartaG_FD_100975 | JGI IMG/M metagenome (GOLD analysis project Ga0114922, IMG submission 100975) | Deep subsurface microbial communities from Aarhus Bay to uncover new lineages of life (NeLLi) - Aarhus_00045 metaG | ecosystem: Environmental > Aquatic > Marine > Oceanic > Sediment | place...
CTTGCCGAAAAACTTCTTCCTGATGGGATGGGAGTTGTCGCCGGTAACCTCATCGAACTCTTTGAGGAGGTTCTTCTGCTTATCGTTGAGGCGGGTCGGCGTTTCGACGATGACGCGGACGAGCTGGTCGCCGCGTCCGTAACCGTGGACGTTCGGGATTCCTTTTCCTCGAAGGCGAAACACCTTGTTGGTCTGAGTGCCGTGCGGGATCTTGAGGGAGACTTTGCCGTCGAGCGTCGGTACCTCAATGCGGTCGCCCAGGGTGGCCTGCGTGAAACCGATCGGAATCTCGCACATGACGTCGTTGCCGTGTCTCTCGAACACAGGATGCGGTTGTATGTGCACGACGACGTACAGGTCGCCTCTTGCGCCGCCGAAAGCGCCTGCTTCACCTTCGCCCCGGAGCTTGAGCTGATGTCCCGTGTCAACACCGGCGGGGATCTTCACGCGCAGTTCACGTTCGGCTTTGACCCTCCCAGCGCCTTTGCACCTGGAACAAGGCTCCTTGATTGTTGATCCCTCGCCGCGACACGCCGGGCAAGTGCGCGTGATGCTGAAGAACCCCTGTGACTGCTGTACTTGCCCGCGTCCGGCGCATTGCGAACACGTGGTTCGACTCGTGCCCGGTTTTGCTCCATTACCGCTGCACTGCTGACAGGTCTCGGCTCGCGGCACGCGTATGTTCTTCTCCGTACCGACAGCGGATTCCTTCAGCGAGATCTCCATGTTGTAACGCAGGTTAGCCCCGTGTCTCGCCGCCGACCGCGGTCTAGCACGACGCCCCAAGAAGTCCCCGAAAATGTCGCCAATTATGTCTTCAAACCCGTTGAACGCACCGCCACCCGCTCGCGTAGACCAGTCGAAATCCTGAAAACCAGCCCCCGCGTGTCCGAACTGGTCGTACTTAGCCCGTTTCTCAGGATCACTCAGGACGGCGTAGGCTTCGCCGATCTCCTTGAATCGCTCTTCCGCGTCCTTGTCGCCGCCTGTCTTGTCCGGGTGATACTTGTGCGCGAGTTTCCTGAACGCCTTGCGGATATCATCCTCGGAGGCGTCTTTCGCAACACCCAATACCTCGTAATAATCGCGCTTGGTCTGTGGCATCTACTCTAGCACGATAAATCGCGCCACTACTCCTTCTCGTCGTCGTCAACGACCTCGTAATCCGCGTCCTCGACGTCCTCTTCCGAATCGGCCGCTGCGGCCTGCTCTTCTTCCTGCTCGGGGGCAGTGTCAGCCGAGGCCGCCTGCTGCTGCTCCGCCGCGTGACGGTACATAGCCTCGGCGATCTTGTGGGACGCCTGTCGGACCTCCTCGGTGGCCCTTTCGATCTCCGAAATGTCGCCGCTTTCGAGCGCTTTGCGCAACTTGGCTACCGCTTCCTCAGTCTTGGTCTTGTCTTCCTCGTCGATCTTGTCACCCTGTTCCTTGAGCAGTTTCTCCGTCGTGTACGCCAGCGTGTCGGCTTCGTTCCTTACTTCCGCCTCACGTCGCCTGCGCTTATCCTCTTCGGCGTGAGACTCCGCTTCCTTGACCATACGCGCAATATCCTCGTCGCTCATAGCCCCGGAGGATTCTATACGTATCTGCTGCTGTTTGCCGGTAGCCAAATCCTTGGCCGACACGTTAGCGATACCGTTAGCGTCAATGTCAAACGTCACCTCTATCTGAGGTATGCCGCGCGGTGCCGGCGGTATGCCGACGAGGTCGAACCGGCCGAGCGTACGGTTATCCCCGGCCATCTCACGTTCACCCTGAAGCACGTGTATGTTCACGGCCGTCTGGCTGTCCGCCGCCGTGGAGAATATCTGGCTCTTGCGCGTCGGTATGGTCGTGTTCTTCTCTATCAGCTTCGTGCACACGCCGCCGAGCGTCTCGATCCCGAGCGACAGAGGCGTCACGTCAAGCAGAAGCACGTCTTTGACGTCGCCTGAGAGCACCCCGGCCTGTATCGCGGCGCCGACCGCGACCACCTCGTCAGGGTTGACACCCTTGTGAGGTTCTTTCTCGAAAAGCTTCTTCACGATCTCCTGAACCGCCGGCATCCGCGTCTGGCCGCCAACCAGAACCACCTCATCGATATCCGACGGGCTCAGCCCTTTATCCTCCAACGCCCGGAGACACGGCAGCTTCGTGCGACCGACAAGCTTATCCACGAGCTGCTCGAGCTTTGCGCGCGTAAGCGCCATGTTGAGATGTTTCGGCCCGCTCGCGTCTGCGGTTATGAACGGGAGGTTGATATCCGTGGTCAACGACGTCGACAGCTCGCACTTTGCCTTCTCCGCCGCCTCTTTCAGCCGCTGTAACGCCATCCTGTCCTTGCGCAGATCGATACCCTGATCCTTGAGAAACTCGTCCGCGAGCCAGTCGATAATCCGCTGATCGAAATCGTCGCCGCCGAGGTGCGTGTCGCCGTTGGTTGACAGCACCTCGAACGTTCCCTCGCCAAGCTGAAGAATGGATATGTCGAACGTACCGCCGCCCAGGTCATACACGGCTATCTTCTCATCCTTCTTCTTCTCCAGCCCGTATGCGAGCGAGGCTGCCGTCGGCTCGTTTATGATTCTCAGAACTTCCAGGCCGGCGATCCGACCCGCGTCCTTCGTAGCCTGCCTCTGGGAGTCGTTGAAGTACGCCGGAACCGTAATGACGGCCTGCTCGACCTTCTCACCGAGGTAGTCCTCGGCCGTTTCTTTCATCTTCTGGAGCACCATCGCGGAGATCTCCTGCGGGCGATAACTCTTGCCTCCCGCATCGACAATACAGTCTCCGTTCTCCGCGGCACTCACCTTGTACGGAACGATCTTCTCCTCCTCGGACACCTCGTTGTACTTTCTTCCCATGAACCGTTTGATTGAGGAGACGGTGTTCTGAGGATTGGTGACCGCCTGGCGTTTGGCGACCGTCCCCACGAGCCGCTCGGCGTCCTTGGTGAATGCCACCACCGACGGCGTTGTGCGGCCGCCCTCCCTGTTCGGTATAACCTTCGGCTCTCCCGCTTCCATCACTGACACGCAAGAGTTAGTAGTTCCAAGGTCTATGCCAATAACTTTTCCCATCCAGACCCCCTCCTATGGCTAGTTGCGATCGCCCTCGTCCTCGCCTTGGCCCGAACTGACAGACACTTTGGCGTGCCGGACTACCTTATCGAACAGAGTGTAACCTTTCAGAAACTCGTCGACCACGGTACCCTCGTCGTGCTCCTCGGACTGTACCCCTGTCAAAGCATCGTGGATATTCGGATCGAACTTCTTTCCAACAACATCCATCGGAACCAGGCCGATCTTGTCCAGAGCTTCGGACAGCTGCCTGTATATTATCTCGACTCCCTCACGAAACCCGTCATTAACGCCTTCCGGCAGGTTGCTGAGCGCACGTTCAAAACTGTCAAGCACTGGAAGAATCTCCAGAACAACATCCTCCGCGGCATACTTTCTGAAACTGTCAAACTCTCTCTGGACACGTTTCTTATAGTTCTCAAACTCCGCTCTCAATCTCAACAGCCTGTCGTAGTAATCGTCCTTCTCACTCTTCAGCCGTTCCAGATCCGCTGCGGGTACCGTCGCCATCTCCGCCGCTTTCTGCTCTTCTGCGTCAGGAGCCTGGGCAGCCACATCAGCATCCGTTGCCGTCACGCTCTGATCTGGAGCGACTTCGGGACCCTCTTTCGTCACATCCCGCTCGTCCGAACCCGGAGATTTCCGCGCTTTCCTCGCCACCGCTGTGTGCTCCCTAACCTTTCGGCGCAATCCCGCCGTACGTGGCCCTGCAGATCAAGACGTTGCGGATTGAATTCCCGGCACCAAAAGGCAACCTCTCGGCAGTAAGCCTTATGACTGCAAAACCGTTCCTCGACTTCCTAGTACTCTATCTTGCAAGTGTACCAAAACCGCCCGATCCATGTCAAGGCGGAGCGTGCGGAACCCCCGCCGTGACAGGAGATTCCAGTCGGTTCCGGCGGCAGCGGGATTCGCGACCTGGCCAGGCGCTGTCTGCTACGGCGCCGAGCCCCATCAACATTATTGCCATGAAAACGTTTCTCTGCTAAGATGTTCGCGGGTGGTGCGTACATGAAGCCGCGTCCCGGTTCGATAGCCGGCGGACGCAGGGAGGTCGATGAACGGTGCCGGATACGTTTCTACTTACAATTCTGGGACTCGCCGCCGTCACGCTCGTCGGCACGTTCATAAGCGGACGGATGAGGGACAGATGCCTTAAGGGGTTCGATAAGTTTTTCGTGACGCTCGAGACGACGGACGGTAAGGCAGTCTGGGGAACGCTCGGCGTTCACACCACAGGAATTGAGCTTACGTACCAAAGCGACTATCTGGACCGCGATCATGTCGAGTCAAGTTTCCTGCTGTATGAGGAGGAGTTCGAATCGAAGATGTTCCTCCTGGCGCGGTACCACAGCGACCTTGACGAAAAAGCCAAGAAGAGGCGCGACCGGATATTGAACAGAACTTACCGTCCGGACCTTCTCAGGCGCATGTGGCGCTCAATCCGAAATGCGGTCAACACCATAAAGGATTCTCTGAACAGGCTCGTTTCTCTTCTGATCGGACAGGCGGCGCGCAGGAGACCGGGCATCGCTACTCAACAGGCTGAGTTCACCAAGGTCGGACAGACGGTCCTGGGTTCCGTCGGGACGTCGTACGATCCGATGCTGGAGAGACGTGTCGGAACCAAGGTGGTGTTCGAACTCGACAGGGACGGCAGCGTATGCGAGTACGTGGGAATCTTGAAGGAATACTCGAGCAAGTTCATCGACGTCCTGGACGTGGAGTACCCGAACCACACCGGGGTGAAGGTGGACCGAGGAATGGGTAGAATGCTCTCCAAAGGCGTCGTGTGCGACCTCGACGGTGATTCGCTTGAAATACGCAATGGCGGCCCCGAACCGATTACGATAGATACCGTGGTCGCCGCCGAGGAGATCAAACTGGACGAGACTATCCCTTCGGGGGATACGTGGCGCACCGAGCTCGCCACGGGGTGCGACGAGGTCGAGGTTCGCGCACGCACGGTGAGAAAGGCCGACCTGATCATTCCTCGCGCGCGCGTGGTTGTTAGACACCAGTCGGAACGGATTAAGCCACGGGATAGTTGAAATGTAGGCGAGTGCGGGTTTTTCGGCGGAGGACATACACAGGTGAGCAAACCTAGAATCAGCCCGGCGGACCGCCTCATAGTCGCTCTTGATGTACCGACGGCGGACGAGGCGAGGCAACTCGTTAAACGGCTCGACGGTGTGGTGTCATTTTTCAAAATTGGCATGATTCTGCACACGGCATGCGGGCTTGAGCTCGTGAAATGGCTCGTTGTGGGCGGCAAAAAAGTGTTTCTCGACCTGAAGTTCTTCGACGTCAGGCAGACCGTCAAAGGGGCGGTTGCGCAAGTGGCCGATTTGGGCGCGACGTTTCTCACCATTCACGGCAACAGGGAGATCATTGAAGGCGCGGTCGAAGGTAGGGGCACGAGCGACCTGAAGCTCCTTGCGGTTACCGTCCTCACAAACCTCGACGCAGACGACATACGCGACCTCGGCTTTCCGGTCTCGGTGGAGGAACTCGTTCTTCACAGGGTACGGTCGGCGGTCAACTCGGGTTGCGACGGCGTGGTGTCGTCCCCTAACGAGGTAGCGGCGATTAGGAAAGCTGTCGGCCAGGAACCGATCGTGGTGACACCCGGTATTCGGCCACGGTCATCGGCCCCCGATGAACAAAAACGTATCGCGACGCCCCACGACGCCATCCTGTCAGGTTCCGATTACCTCGTCGTGGGAAGACCTATCAGGACGACCCCGGACCCAAGAGAAGCCGCCCTGGCGATTATCGACGAAATGGAGCGCGCTTCCCGGGAACTTGTCAAAGAAGCAGGATAGTATCATACTAGTGTACAGCTGTACGGCGGAATTCGTTTGAAGAGGTAGACACGATGAGATACTTGATCCTCGTAGCTGCGGCGCTTGCCCTGGTGGCTTCATCCGTTCAGGTGGTCCGGGCCGAGGATGGGATCTCGAAGAAACCCGAGACGACACGCGAAGCTGACGTTGTCGTATTGCAGAACGGCGTCCGTTTCGAGGGGCTGATTCTCGAGGAAGACGATAAGAAGCTGAAACTGGCAAGGTACTCAGGTAGTACGGTCGCGCCTCACGCGTTGGGCCTGTATAAGTCCGATATTGCCAAGATCATACGAATTGGGCCGGCGCTGCGAGCATCGCTCGAACCGGAAGTGCGAGAGCTCTTGCACGGCGCGCAGGTGGCCTGGCAGCTGGAACGGACGCGAGCGGCGTGGCAGCAGGCCGCAGAAACGGTCGAGGAAGCGCAGCGCGAGGCAATTGTGGCTGCTCAGCGTCAAAGGTTGGTTCAGCAGGCACAACTGAATCCCGCGGCGTATCGGGGCACCTCAGGCACAGCGAATAACAGGACTAACAACCGCAGTCAATATCGAATGGCACGGGCGCCGGTTGTCACCGCCCCGCCAACCGTAACTCGAGGCTTCATTCCACGCCCCGCACGACAGGTGCGAAGAGTCGGAGGCGGGTGAAGCGGCTCTTCAGGCTCAGGGCGAGCCTGTCCCTGACCTACCGCGACCTGGGCACGCGCGAGCGGCCTGTGTCGTCTGCCGCCGACTCGTCAGCAGTCCGCTGCCAGAGCCACTCTTCTTCCTGGGGGGCAGGTGCTTCCAGTCCGGCCCGTTTTGCGCGTTCTCGCAGCGGTTCGGCCGCAGGCACAGGGGAATGATGATACATGACCTGCGCAACCTGCGGGTACTCCTGCAACATTGCCAAAGCGCGCGCCCACTGTTCCGGATGGCCCGCTCGGATAGCGTCAGCAAGATCAAGGGCAATGGCGAGATATGCTGCCCTGGCCTGCGCCCGGGGTTCACGGTCACCCAACACGGCCGACTCGATCTCGTCCTTCATTGCGTCCCGCATGCGCGCCGCCTGCCCATACAGCGACGGTAACGGGTAAACGTTGGCAGGTTCCTCGGTCCGGATCCGGTACACTGTTCTTAAGCCGTCCGCAACACGCTCGCCGCCCTGTTCGGCGATTACGCGCTCCGCGACCTCGATCAGCCGGTCGGCGAAGCTGGTGATCGTTTCATCCTGCGGCATCCCGTCGCGCGTCTCATTCCGGTATCGGTCGCGGATATCCCAGCCCTGCGCCATCATCCACCGATAGCCTTTCATTACTCCGACAATCGTCCCCGCTGTTGCAGCATTGTTGTCCGCGTCCCAGCCGAAGTTGAAAGCATGCCGCAGCGTGTTGGCGAGGTTTCCCTCCCCGTACGCCAAGGCTGCGATGGTCGAGGCCGTGTTCAGCTCGTACCCGTTCCGGTCGCGCATTTCCCCGCCGTACTTGCTGTACTTCTCCTTGACCAGTTGCCGTGTCGTCCGCCAGTCGTTGGGATGGGCGCGGTGCCACGTGCGCACGTCGCCCACAATCTCCCGCAGCACGCTTCGCGGGTCAAGCACCGTCACGCCTGAATCCAAGATTTTCTCCATGTCATCGGTCAGAAACGCAGTAGCGATCATGGCAGTGAACATCTGTGTGGTCTGAGCAGGCTCGCCGTCAATTGTCACACGCGTGAAATTTAGCCCAATCCGGCCAGCCGTCTGCGGCATGCCCGGGGCAATGAGCCCGAAAGACTCGCACAGAAACTGGCCCGAGATGTTGAAGTCCGCCCATGGATTCAACGCAATACTGCCTGTCATCGGAGGCTCAATATTCAGGTCCATTAGAACGCGCGCATATTGGTTCGAGCACCAGATGCGCTTGTTAATCCGCGTTTTCCAGAGCGCGGCGATCTCGCTGTGCGGAATGAGAATCGTGCCGTGCCGCTGCATGGCATCGACATATACCCATTCAAAATCCGTATCGTCGTCGGTCCAGGCCCCATCAGGCAGCGCGGGTACGTATTCCGCCACGTCGCCCGGCTCATCAATGTACCTCATTTCGTGCGGGATGCCGTTCAGGTTGCCCAGTATCTGGCCCAGCAGACCGCCCCTGATCTTGTCCCGTAAAACCTCCGCCGGGATTTCCACCGGCCCCTCGGAAGCTGCCTGTCCCTCGGTCACAACAGGTCCGGTAAACCACACAACAACCAGTGTAGAAGCCACAGCTATTCCTCTTAGTATCCTCATGGTTGGCCCTCCGATCGCGCCAAGATCTGTTCGGGCGACATAGGTGCGCCGCCATCGGCTATTCTGCCTAAGAAGAACGTCACTAAAAGCGTTTGTCATACCAATGATCCTGCAGAATATCGACGTGACCGCTTAGCGTTTCACCACCAACGGTCAGCTTAATCGTGTAGCGACCCGGCTGTACACGCTGGTATCTCCACTCCTTATCGAAGGGGCCGCTGAAGCTAACACGCGTGTGCAGCGACTGGCCCAGAGCGTTTACCTCGTCATCCGGGTCCAGATGGAAGTCAACTGTATCGTAGTAGTCGTAAAAATCTTCCTCCTCCTCCATGGACGGATATTCTTCGCTAACGCGTTTAGCCTCCCTCGCAGAACGTTTGCTTCTTCTCTTCGTCATGTACCACTGGACACTATTCAGACCGGCCTCGGCCGGACCAGCCATTGCGTTGATCAGCACCGACCCGGAATAGATTTGAATACGAGCGTTTCCCGGCATCTCTTCTTTCAGATAATAATTCACCACCGCGCCGGCAGGCTCATTTTCTCCGGCGAAATTCTGTGCACTTGTTGCCGGTTGACTTGGCATCACCCACTGCACTTTGGGTTCGATGTCGAACAGATGGACCTTCTTGCTCAGGACGGTAGATGTCAACTCTTGAAGGGGAGAGATGTCCGTGATGAAGAAGCCACGACCGAATGTGCCCACGACCAGGTCGTTTTCGCGCGGATGAATGACAAGATCGTTGATGGGCACCGTGGGTAGATTATTCTTGAATTCGAGCCAACTCCGACCGCCGTTAATGGTAACGTACACCGTTCGATCAGTCCCGACAAACAAGAGGTTCGGATTCTTCCGGTCTTCTCGGATCACATTAATGTTTTCTTGCGGCAGATTACCCGCAATTGACACCCAGATTTGTCCATAATCGGTTGTCCTGTAAACAAACGGTCGATGATCTGTATGATGGCGGCCGGTATAGGTCACGTAGGCACCGCCGCCATCATGGTGCGAAGCGATCACACGGCTGACCCAGTACCCGGGATTCTCAGGTATGCGCTCGTTCAGCAGGGTCCAGGTCTTGCCGCCGTCCCGGGTAACCTGCACATTGCCGTCATCGGTCCCGACCCAAATTACGCCCTGCTCTAGCGGCGATTCATCGAGCGTCGTTATAGTGCAATATGAACGCACCTCAACACCGCCAAACTTTGTGCTGTCATTCGTCGTGAGATCAGGACTGATCTCTTCCCAATCCTCACCGCGAAATGACGACCGCAGCACCTTATTCGCACCCTGGTAAATCACATTGCTGTTGTGCGGCGAAATTAGAATCGGGGTATTCCAATTGAAACGATATCCGCGCCTGCCTTCAATTCCAATACCCCTCCGAACGCCGGTCTTCTGATCGATCCTGGATAGTTCACCGAACTGCGATTCGCTGTATAGCCAGCGGCTGTTGGTGGGATCGACCAGGTTGTAAAAGCCGTCACCACCTTTCATGTGTTCCCAATCCTCGAACCGAATCGGAAATCGACCCTTCTTTGTGCTCGGCCCTTTCCAGGAACCGAAATCCTGCATGCCGCCATAAACGTTATAGGGATAAGCCATATCAACGCCGATGGCATAGAGCTGCGCCATAGGCAATTCATCCGGATGGTACCAGTTCTTGCCGGAATCATACGTGATTGCCATGCCGTAATCATAGCCCAGGAGCATGTGCCGCGAGTCTTTCGGATCGATCCAGAGTACATGGTTATCGCCGCCGTAACGGAATGCCTTCTTCCAGGTCTTGCCGCCATCCGTCGACTCGCTGACCCGGTTACCCATAGCGTAGACATGGTCCGGATCGTTTGGGTCGACGACAATTAGACCGTAGTAATTCGCGCGCCCGCTGACATTGCCTTCACTTACCTGTCTCCAGGAATCGCCCCCATCGTCCGTCCGGTAAACGATGTTGCCAATCACTTTGTTCTTGTTTTCTCTTGAGGTGGGTTTGCCGTTGACCAATTCCTGCCATCGCTCTTCTTCCGTCAGTTCAGTCGCGTTTGCATCTTCAACGATGGCATACAAGATGTCCGGGTTCTTTGGATAGATCGCAAGTCCAATCTTGCCAAGAAAACCCGACGGCAGTCCTCCCTCGAGTTTGGTCCAGGAACTGCCACCATCGGTGGTCGTGTAGATACCGCTGCCCTTGCCCGCGGACCGGAATCCCCATGGTCGGCGAATCCGGTCGTACGTCGTGGCGAAAAGCACCTCGGGATCGCGCGGGTCCATCACCATATCCGTGGCGCCAATGTCTCTCCCTTCTACATTCAATTTGAGAGATTTTGTCCACGTCCTGCCACCATTGGTCGTCTTGTAAACGCCGCGATCCGGATTCTCCGTGTAATAGTGGCCCTGGGCGGCAACGTAAACGATGTCCGGATTAGTCGGATGAATGATCACACGGCCAATGTGGTGGGACTCGCTTAAGCCCATATGCGTCCAACTCTCGCCGCCGTCAATCGACTTGTATACCCCGTCGCCGAAGTAGGTACTGTTCCTCAAATTCGCTTCACCCGTACCGACCCAGACAATTCTCGAGTCAGACGGCGCGACTGCAACGTCACCAATCGTGGACGTACGTTCGTGGTCAAACACAGGTCTATAGGAGTGACCGTTGTTCACCGTCTTCCACAGACCGCCGGGTCCCGCTCCGACAAAGAAGACATAGGGATCCTGGCGGGAAACTGCAAAGGAGACAACTCTGCCGCCCGGCCGTGTTGGGCCGATCTCGCGATATCTGAACTTCCCCAGGATGTCTTCTGAAACAGGCTGAGCATCAACTCCGGCAGCGAGAAGAACACCGCCTGCCAAGACACAGCATATAACGTTCAGCTTCGCTCTTACGAGTTTAGGCATCATGAATATCGCTCCTCCGGGTAGTTTTCCTCCATCCCATGAATGCTGAGAATCGGATTATTGTTGAGGAGTCACCATAATTCCTTGATTTCATCCTCATAATCCGTCATCTCCCAGCGCTGCGTGCGAATGTCTTATTTCATCCTAATAATTAACGTTGGCCGAACGGATACCGCCCGAATTTCTCTCCATACACGGCCAAGCCGCCGGCACTTTCCGTCTCTCAATTCCCAGTTTCAGCCTTTTCAAACTCCGGCCGCTACCGAATAAGGAGCACCCGTTCCTGCGGCGGATGTAACCACTCGATACCGCGCTCGGTGACCAGCACGTTCTCTTCAATGTTGACGGGGATCTTCCCTCCATTCCATTCGTCCGCGGGCGTGAAGACGATGTACTCAAAAGCAAGGATTAGGTTCGGCCTCACTTCGTATTTGGTCCTTTCGGGGTAAATCTCGAAGAGCCCGGCCGAAACGTCGTGACTGATGTTGCCCGCAGCATGCATCCCGACGTTCACCTCGATACCCGGGGCATCGCTGGCGCGCTCCCGTTCCGTGTAGACGTAGCCGGCATCTCGAATGATTTGCTTAAGCTCGTCTATTTGCGCTCGGCCGGTACGTCCCGAGCGGACATTCTTTCGAATGATCTCCCGCACCTTTTTGGCCTCCTCGAACGCATTGAGGACGCCTGACGGCGGTTCCAGCTCTCCTTCTCTGAGTACATAAGCGAAACGCTTCATGTCGGTGGCAAAATTGTTGCGATTGAGGCCCCAGTCGATCTGCAGGATATCGCCCCGCTGGATAACCCGTTCTGTGCCGCCTATTTCACCACCGTCGGGGAGATGCGTGTATACCGTCGGGAACCACGTTCTGTGCAACCCCATCGTTTGCCGACGTTCCTCCAACCACCGCGCGACGTCGTTGTGGGTTGTCTTACCGGGCGTGATGACCTCGTTCGAAAGGGCACGGTCCAGCTCCCTTCGCGTAATGTCGGCGACCTTGGAGAATTCGATAATCTCGCCGGCGACGCGCTCACCATGAAAATCAGCGATAAGATCCTGTGCAGACACAAAGCGCTCAACATACTTCCCGCCCAATTCTTTCTCGAGATACTTGTAGTCCGTGTACGACAGACCGTCTGCCAAGCGGATGCCTTCCCCTTCATGTGGGGTCTCCGCAAAATTCAGGGCGATCCGTTGTGGGTCGCGTTCCTCGACAATCGATCGAAGCTCGCGCCGTCCTCCGAACATGTCGTAGGCGCCGCACACTTCAGCCAGATCGGACTCTCCACCAAGAGAGATCCGTTCGATACGGTCGCCGCCTCCGTCGAAAAAGATGTAGATTCCCTGGCCGTAAGCGGTTTCAATGCCAAAATCAAGCATCATAGGCTCACTGCCGCGACCATGGTCGAAGACGATCCACATGTCGATGCGGTTACGACGCATGGCACCGGGGAGTACGTAATCGAACTTGTCGTTGCGGATCATGCATGAGATCTCCCAGAGCGAACGAAAATCGTCCTCCTTTGATATGCCGCAAATTGCCGGGCTCGAGTTTGTAGTCAATACGGACACGACGGCGGCTGCGATTAACAATTTACGCATCTTCTCTCCCCCTCATCGCCGGTGTGGCCGGCATGTGTGGATACAGGCACAACTCGATGTCAAACCTGTTGTCCACAAGGTCGTTCCAGAAAAAGCTCTTACAGTTCAACTCTTCGATCGCTGAATTGAAGAGATTCAATACTTGTTAATGAATCCGTGCCATCGCGGTTCAAGCGGTTATCGCTGACTGTTACAAACCCCTCATTCTTCGTCACGATGTAATCCGCAGAGTTGCCGGAGAAAACCGCCGTATCATCTCCCTTGTTCCCCTTGAGCCGGTCATCGCCCCCGCCGCCTCTCAGGACGTTATCGCCGGCATTTCCCGTTAATTCATTTGCATGGCCGTTTCCGGTCAGGTTGGCATCGTTGTCGCCTCTCAGTATCACATTCCTCAGGTGCTGCGATTTGCGGGTATACGCCTGCGACTCATCAAGTTCAATTGAGAACGTCCCCTCAAAATCTACAGGCAGCTCCGGTGTATAGGTCAGATATGGAGGGAAGAATTTCCTCATCAATTCATATCCGGCAGGGTCCAACTCCTTCATCTTAGAACGGCTGTTGGCAAAGTAGCGGCCGAAATGCGTTTTACCTTCCGGAACGTCATCAGGCCCAATGTCCCTGCCCTCATATTTCTTTGGCCGCACCGCCCACAGATCATAATAGTTGTCTATAAGAACCCCCACATACTCATTTGGATGTTCTCTGGGTTCGTCGTCAGGCCATGCACGCCACCCGGCTTCCGCAGCCGCATCATTAGCCAACCGCATTTCCGCCACCATTTCCGGGAGGACCTGCGTAACGCCGTTATCATGCACCAAATGCCAGATCTCCTCAAAGGACGCATCACGGGTAATATGATTCATGTAATCATCTGAACCCTCCCATGGATTCTCATTTGCCCGGAGGTCCTGCATACTCAGGTCTGTCACACGTCCAAGATCGCCCCGCATTGCCTTTCTGAGCTCCGCGGGAGTATTGAACAACACCATCGTCGCTTTTCTATCCGCCATGGCATTTGCCACAATCGCTTTACTGTCCCCATGTTCCGAACCGGGATAGTCTGTCAGGATGAATTCCAGGACGTTCCGGGCTTTTACAATCTGATCCTCAGTCCAACCGGCTTGGGCGATGAGATGGATCGGCTTACCGTTCGGCGCGATTGTCTTCGTGTATTGCGAGAACACATCCGTAAATACCGAGGGTGTGTCCTCAGGCAGAGCGACAACGCCGTTAGGTGAACCGGAAATGTCGATGTCGGGCAAGGTGACATCCTGCGCGTGTCCCGAATTGCAGACGGCACATGACAATAGAAACAGCGTTCCAGCCAAACAGATGATCATTCTAGTGTGTCGCATCATAACCTCCTTAACTTTGTTCAACATTTTGCCGCTTCCTGCTCATTTCAGAGCAGGTTGTCACAGTCCAAATCTTCGATCGCTGAACTGAAGAAACTCAATACCTGCCAGTGAATCGGTGCCATCCCGGTTCAGGCGCTTATCACTGAGTGTCACAAACCCCTCATTCTTTGTCACCGCATAATCCGTGGAAGCGCCGGAGAAGACTGCCGTATCATCTCCATTGCCACCAACCAGCAGGTCATCTCCCCTGCCGCCTCTCAGGATGTTATCGCCGGCATTACCCGTTAACACGTTGTCATAGGCGTTTCCCGTCAGGTTTGCATCGTTGCCCCCTCTCAGTGTCACATTTTTCAAGTGCTGCGATTTATGCGTATAGACCAGAGACGGGTCGAACGCGAGCGAGAACGTCCCCTCAAAATCTACCGGTAGCAGCGGAGTATACGTCAGGTACGGGTGAAAGAAATTTGTCACCAGTTCATACCCCACCGGGTCGGTCTCCAACAGGCGAGCGCGGGTATTTGCCACGTTTTGTCCCCAATGAGCGGTACCTTCCGGCATTTCGCCGGGTTTAAGATCCCTTCCTTCCCATTTCCTGGGCTGCACTACCCATAGATCGAGATAAACATCAAGCTGTTGGGCAGAATATTCGAACCAATTGTTGTTTGAAGGGATACATACCTTCGAGGCAGTCGCAGCCACATTCGCTGCTTCGAGCTTCGCCTTGAAATCCGGCATGGCAGGCTCGATGCCGGCGCCTTGCACTAAATGAAAAACTTCTTCATACGCCGCGTCCCGGGTGATGTGGTTCATGTAATCTTCAGTACCTTCAGCGGTGGTCTCATTCTCCCACAAGCTTTGGGTAAATAGGTCGGTTGCTCCTCTTCCAAACGGCCCTTCCCGTGCTTCCTGAGCAGCAGCGGAGGTGTTATACAGCGTCATTGTCGCTTTTCTATCACCCATGGCATTTGTGACTGCCGCTTTGTTGCTGCCATATATAGAGCCGGGATAATCAGTCAACAGGTACTCCATGATATTCCTTGCTTTTAGAATCTTATCGTCCGACCAGGCATCCTGAGCAAGGAAATGTATTGGTTTACCGTTGGGCGCAATTATCTTAGTGTATTTCGAAAATGCGTCGGTAAATACGGAGGGGGTGTTCTCCGGGAGAGGCACAATACCGTTAGCGGAACTCGATATGTCGATATCGGGCAAGGTAACATCCTGCGCATATCCCGAATCGCAAACGCCACAAACCAACAGACACAGTGTTCCCACGAGATAGGCAGTCATATTACTCCGTCTCATCACAACCTCCTTCACTTTGATCAACATTTCCCGTTCAGATCGGATGCCCTCTCCGCCTGTTCTTCATCTGTTTTGGGGTCCGTGGTATCATTTCATCACGCATGGCGGCAAGATATGCCCAACAAGCGTTGATCACTGCGGCTTGCATCAAATCTTCCGGCACGATCCGGTCGTAAAGATCCATATTGGTATGATGATTCGTGGTGAAATATTCTATTGGGTCATTGAGCCATTTGAAACCGGGAAGCCCTGCATTGATGAAATTCATATGATCCGACCCGCCGCTGTTTCCGGGGATCAGATGCGTCATGCCGACATCCTCGAAGGGCTTCATCCATGCTTCAAAGATGGGACGTACAAGATCGTTACCGTGCATATAAAGCCCGAGAATCCGTCCGTAATAATCTGAATTGAAATAGACCGATAATTTTTCGTGTCCGGGAAGTGGCGTCTTGGTTTCAGGATCGTAAAAATGTTCCTCCACATAAGCCTGCGAACCCAGCCTGCCAATTTCATGGCTCCCCCACAGCGCTGCACGAATAGTCCGCCGCGGCTGAGCGTCGACTGCTTTCAAGATACGCATAGCCTCCATGACCATGGCAACTCCCGCAGCATTATCTGACGCACCGGTACCTGCAGGCATTCCATCAAGATGCCCGCCGATCATGACAATTTCATCTCTCAAATCTGTTCCCGGTATTTCGGCAATGACATTGTAATCCTGTAAATCCTCCTCATGAAAGGTTGCTCGTATATCTATTTCCATTTCAACATCAAATCCCTTTTCAACAAGTCGAAATACTCGATTATAGTGTTCCGCGGCCATAGTCACCCGAGGTATAGGCTTATGTCCACCTAATGGAACCGGATGCAGTTTTCCAATTTCGACAATACCTTTGTCATAGGGACCCCATAAACGGCCTCTGACACTGTATTCGCTTGGAGCAACCAGAACTGCAGCCCCCTCATTTTCAAGAAACTCATTGATTCTTTCCGGGGATAACGGTTCTTTTGGGATATCTCCTTTCAGCAACTTGTCATATTCATCACGAGGGATAGTAACCATTTCCGGTTTTCGGATTACTTCAGTTTCCGCCATAGTGTCGAGTTCTTCGTCCGAGAGACGCCATGTCCGTGGCTCAAGATCCGGCTCAACAGGTGCCTCCGGTGCGGTAAGAACAATCTTCCCCTGCAACTTTCCTTTATATTCTTCGAGATCTTCCTCTGAAAATATCTCCTGCGTATTCACGTAGACCGGATTGCTTCTAACGGCTCCGTTCGTCCCACGTGTATGAGGTACCGCATAGGCGATTAAAGGCATATACTGCGGGGTGTGCATGGTAACCGAGCTGAATGTACACTCCCAGGGCATTCCACCCAGACCTGCAAAGGGGGAAAGCGCAACATTTTCTGCACCAAACTCTTCAAACTTCTTCTTTGCCCATTGTGCAGCCTGATTATATGACGGAGAATTGGCTAAGCGCGGACCGTAGACATCGCTCAAATGCCAGACCAGATCCATCACCTGTGAACGGCTAAACCCTTCATCCCTCATTTGCTCGATCATCCTGTAATCAATTCTCTCCTCGGCAACCAGGGATGCCGTCAACATTGGTGTTGTCATCACCAATACCGCAAATATACTCTTCTTGCAAAGTCGCATGTCCAACTCCCTTAACTAAACATCTTCGACACTCTTGGAGACTCCAGCCACATGCTGTACAGATATGCAAAGAAAGTATCCGTATAGAAGAGTCCAACCCAGAATATCAGAGCACGACGAACATCTAACGCTGGATGAGTTTGCCTCCCCACAATGGTTGGCCCCCGATTAGCTCTGACCAGAAGCACCGACAGTCTGATAATAGTCGAATGTAAGGGGACGATTGATCTGATGATACTTGGGATCGTCCATCACATCTTTGATTTCCTGGCTTAGAAAGGTTTCAAGCTCTTCTTTGGTTCTTGGAAACCCTATGCCAAACCATCCCGGTTGCATACCCGCTCGCAGCGTCGCAACCTGCTGGTAGAACTCCAGCACGTCACAGCTTGGCCCTGAACAGTCACCTTCAGACGTTGCGGGGCTTTCCGGGCAATCGTTCTCCGGGTGCTGCCACCAATCGCATTGTGCGCGTTGTGTCTCTTTCGCTATAACTGAAGTCCAGTCATGCGACCCGAATTGGGCCGGATACACTATACCATAGCCAAACTGTGCCAGAAAGTGTGAAACCTCTTCTACAATTACAGCTCTTGCTCGCGTGTCAGGACCGGTTGGCTTTGTTCTCATCCACCAATCAGGTATGATGATGTCGTAACCCAGGACCCCGCTCAACTTCGGGAACTGTTCACTGTCCCACTTGTCTCGATCCATAGGCATTGCGAGCCATGCTCGCTCTTTCCATTTGCTCACTTCAGCAACAACAGCAGGATCGTCGGCATTACCGTCTTTATCGAGATCAATCATCTCAGCTACCACGTTTATTGCAGTAATTACATAATCGTCGGGCATGTCTTTGTCAGCGCCAATAAAAACGCCAAACGGCATCGCACACTTGGTGAAGCCAACGGATTCCAGCGCCGCTTTGGCCTCAGTAGAGATCGTGATTCCCGGATCGTCTGACGATAGTATAAGGGAATCTCCTTTCTGTTCCTGCTCAGAGGAATTGCATCCCAGAGCAATAGAGAACAATGCAACGGCCATGATCGCTTTGAATCTGGACATTATTCGTCTCCTTCCATGTGTATGCGCTGTTGCATCCGTACACCCCTTGAGTCTCATTGAATGATGTTGCTTGTCTTATGTCTTGCCAGGCGTACTCCTCAATAACGGCAAAACAGGCAACAGGCCATGAAAGCGTCTCAGCCGAATACTCGCCGGAACGCGTCGATGGCATAGTTGATACCTTCGTCGTCGATATCCAGATGCGTGACAGCTCGGAGTGATGTAGAATCCAGATTCATGATGCCCACTCCCTCGGCTTTGAGCCTGCTCACGGCTTCGACCGCCGGCATACCGGAATCGGACAGTTCTATCATCACGAAGTTAGTATCCACCGGCCACTTGAGCTTCAGTGATCCGATTGACGTCACGGCATCGCCCAGACGTTTTGCCCGTTGATGGTCCTCTTTCAGCCGGTCAATATTGTGCTCGATCGCATACAGCCCCGCGGCGGCAAGTATGCCGACCTGTCTCATTCCCCCGCCAAGCATCTTGCGAAATCTGTGCGCTGTGCGTATCACCTCCGCCGTGCCTGCAAGTACGCTTCCCACGGGGGCTCCAAGACCTTTTGATAGACAAACTGATACGGAATCGAACTGCGCGGCATATTCGCGCGCCGGTATGTTAGTCTCGACACAGGCGTTGAACAGCCGAGCGCCGTCGAGATGCATTCCCAGGCTGTTGGTGCAGGCAAATTCTCTGATTCGTTTGATCTCATCCAGATCGAAAATGGCGCCTCCGCCAACGTTTGTGGTGTTCTCGATGCAGATCAGCGACGTCGGGCCGAAATGCTGGTCGTCCGGTCGAACCTTACTCTCAATATCCTCCCGCCGAAATCTACCGCGTTCACCATCGACAACATTCACCTGCACACCGGAGATCGCGGCCAGTCCGCCCGACTCGTAGTTGTATTGATGGCTGGTCCGCGCAATTATTATCTCGTCGCCGTGATGAGTCTGCGCCCTGACACCGAGCTGATTGGCCATCGTACCTGATGGTACAAACAGTGCCGCCTCTTTACCTAAGAGGTCCGCGACGCGACGCTGCAGCTCCTGCGCTGTCGGATCTTCCCCGAAGACGTCGTCGCCGACCTCAGCTTTCGCGATGGCGGCCCGCATAGCCAGGGACGGTTTTGTAACTGTATCGCTGCGGAGGTCAACTTTCATTGGCTCCACTTTCCTGTGCTGTCAATGCTGCGCCACGAGCCCGTTGCGCCCCGAACACCGGCGGAAATCAACCTCATTTCTGCCGAGATTTCCCCTATGAATTTGCCGACGACCACCCCGCCAAGGGTCCTCGTCAATATACACGCAGCGCTAGTCGTTGTCAATCCTCTTGGGTCTCTTGTGTCATAGCTCCGTGATAATGTCCTCTTGTGAGCTCGATAGAAATGTCCTCTATGGTAACCTCCTTTGAGAAGGAGGTGATTATGGAGGGAGAATTGTTGATGAGTGCGAAGGAGAGGCGTC
>Ga0114922_10001946_pt1 | contig 19498 bp, 15 predicted proteins | sample AartaG_FD_100975 | JGI IMG/M metagenome (GOLD analysis project Ga0114922, IMG submission 100975) | Deep subsurface microbial communities from Aarhus Bay to uncover new lineages of life (NeLLi) - Aarhus_00045 metaG | ecosystem: Environmental > Aquatic > Marine > Oceanic > Sediment | place...
AAAAGCGATAGACATCATCCCCACAAGACAGCGTATCTTTTGTGTGGGCAGACTCGATATCGACACCTCTGGAATAATTATCCTGACTAACGACAGCATTCTGGCAAATAGATTAACACATCCCAGATTCGGATTGGCTAAAACCTATGTTGTCAGGGTCAAGGGCCAAATTGCCGGCGAGGCGGTGGAAAAGTTAAAAAAGGGAATCTGGCTGGCCGAAGGCAAAACCACCAGGGCATCAGCGAAAATATTAAAACGCAGCCATAAAGAATCACTGATTGAAATCACTATTCGACAAGGCCTTAACCGGCAGATTCGCAGAATGTTGGCCAAAGTGGGGCTGTCTGTAAAATCGCTTAAGAGAACACGGATTGGCAAACTCAATACCAGAGGTACCGGCGTCGGCAAGTTCAGAACGCTGACCAAAGCTGAAGTGGCATACCTGAAAAAGACCACTACCGGCTAATCAGGTGATACGCAAAAGTCGATAAAGTATCGAGCAATGTCTTTAAAGAAAAAGCATCTTCTCAGATAAAGAACGCGGTTGAAAAGGCTAAATAAATGCGTGGCAAGCGCAAGTCAGAAAACAAAAAATCACTTTCTTATGATAAACAAGTTTCTCGACGACGCAGAATGATAAGGCATTCACCGTCAGAGAAAAAGATTATTCCCACAACTTCCAGACCCGGGGAAAAACAAAAGCGTACAAAAAAGGTGCCGCCGAAGCCGGTAACCGGCTGGCGCCTGTGGCTGTTTCGCATTGTTGCTCTTACCGTTATTCCTGCCCTGTTGTTTATATTGCTGGAGCTGGGTCTGCGTGTAGTCGGTTACGGTTTCCCTGTTACTGCGACTATCAAGTGTAGAGTGAACGAGATGGACGCTTACGGGGACAATGTGAGATTTGGCTGGCGGTTCTTCCCACGAAACATTGCCAAGGAATTTGACCCGTTCATTTTCCCTGCGGATAAGTCAGATGATACCTATCGAGTTTTTGTACTTGGCGCTTCGGCTGCACAGGGCACACCGTACAGTGCATTTGGTCTTGGACGGATTCAGCGGGTAATGTTACAGGAGGCGTACCCAGGGACAAATTTTGAAGTTATTACCGCAGCTACAGCAGCGATAAACTCCCATGTGATTTTGGAGATAGCAAAAGACTGTGCCCGACACGAGCCTGACCTGTTTATTGTGTACCTTGGCAACAACGAAGTTGTTGGCCCCTATGGCGCCGGGACTGTCTTTGCCCCGCTTTCTCCACACCTGTTCCTCATTCGTGCCGGCATCTCCGCCAAAGCTACAAGGTTGGGGCAGTTACTAACAAATTTATTAGAATCAATAGGTCCCGAGAAGAACACCCCTAAGGTTTGGGGTGGCTTGGAAATGTTTCTCGAAAAGCAAGTACGAGCAGGAGAGGCACGTTTGGAGACCGTTTACCGACATTTTGAAACGAACCTCGAAGATATCAGCCGCATCGCCCGCAAGAGTGGAGCAGCGATAATTGTCTGTACAGTAGGCAGTAACCTAAAAGATAGCCCGCCGTTTGCATCTCTGCATCGGTCTGAACTGACGGATGCAGAGAAGAACACGTGGGACCAAATTTATCAACAAGGTGTAACGTTCGAGACGGCTGGCAAGTATGCAGAGGCGATGGACCGTTATCTGGCCGCCACTGAAATAGATGAATGTTACGCTGACCTGCAGTTTCGCCTGGGCCGATGTTATTGGGCCATGGGTGAATATACAAAGGCGAGGGACAGGTATATCAAAGCACGCGAAATGGATACACTTCGCTTCCGCGCCGATAATCGGATTAACGAGATTATTCGCGATGTAGCTTCTGACAAATCCGCCGAAGGTGTTTACCTTGTAGACGCGGTCAAGGCATTCGAGAAGAACAGTCCCAATGAGGTTCCCGGAGATGAGCTGTTTTATGAGCACGTGCATTTGAATTTTCATGGCACTTATCTTCTTGCCAAGACGATTTTTGAGCAAATCGAAAAGCTGCTTCCCGAACGTGTAAGACGCCAAAGAAACATGGAACAACCATTGTTAACCGAGGAACAGTGTGCCCAACGTTTAGCTTATAACGATTTGGCCCGGCACAAAATTGCTTATGGTGTTCTTAACTCTCATATAAAGGAGCCGCCGTTCACGAACCAGCTCTACCATAAGCAGCAGGTCAGACGAATGGAAGAAGAGCTCAAGGTCCTAAAAGCCGGGCTCACTTTTGAAGCTTTAAAAAATACCGCAGCTCAGTATCGATGGGGGATTGAGAATGAACCGTCTGATTGGTGGTTGCGTTGGAGATACGCCCTATTACTGTCGGACAAGATGGGAAAGCACTGGGCAGCCGCCGAACAGCTTCGTTTGCTGCAACAATATTTTCCGAATTCTTATAAAACACACACCACCTTGGGTATAGCGCTGGCAAAGCTTGGCGATGTTGATGCGGCTATCACCGAGTATCTCAAGGCAATACGAATCAAGCCCACCTGCGCCAAAACACATTACTACTTAGGATTGGCATATCAAGCACAGGGCCAGCTCGACAAGGCCGTAAAATATTATCTCATAACATTTCGATTGCAGCCGAACTTCATCGAAGCCTACGACAGTTTAGGAAGAGTGTTGTTTCAGCAAGGCAAACTTGCTGAAGCAGTCCAAGTACTTCGCAAGGGATTGCTATACGCACCGGGCGATGTGGTTCTGCACTACAATCTGGGTATTCTTTTGGAAAAACAGGGGCTTACGGCCAAGGCAATCAAAGAACTTCAAGCAGCCTTGCGGATAGATCCAAATTCTGTTGAAATACGTAGGGCACTAAAAGCCTTCAAGGAAAAACAGGGTTGAAGAGACTTTAATAGATGCGTGTTAAAAGCAACAAAGACAATAAAAAATCACAATCCCATACAAAGAGGGATATCAAACGGCGCAAATCCAGGAACAACCTGCGGACGAAGAAAAGAATCATTTCCGCTTCCAAGAGTAAAGAACAACAAAAGGTTGCGCGAAAACCGGTAACCGGCTGGCGTCTCTGGCTATTTCGCCTTATAGCTCTGACGGTTATTCCAGCATTACTGTTTTTGTTGATAGATCTGGGTCTACGTGTAGTCGGTTATGGCTTTCCTTCGGCTGCAATTGTTAAGTGCAGGCTGAATGACAGGCCGTACTATTGCGACAATGTCAAATTTGGTTGGCGGTTCTTTCCGCAAAACATTGCCAGAGAATCCGAGCCATTCATTTTCCCTGCGGATAAATCGGACGGGACCTATCGGATTTTTGTGCTGGGCAGTTCAGCCGCCCAAGGTGTGCCTGACGCGGCATATAATTTGGCACGATTTCTGAAGGTAATGCTTCAGGACAAATACCCATCAGTAAAATTTGAAGTTATTAACACCGCGGCAGCGGCTATAAATTCCCACGTCGTATTGGAAATAGCAAAAGACTGTGCTCGACACGAGCCTGACCTGTTCATCGTGTACCTCGGTAACAACGAAGTTGTTGGCCCTTACGGTGCCGGGACTGTCTTTGCCCCGCTTTCTCGCCACCTGTTCCTCATTCGTGCCGGCATCGCCGTTAAAGCTGCCAGGCTGGGGCAGCTTCTCACGAATTTGCTTGAGTCAGCGGCTGCCGGAAAGGATACGCCGGAAGTTTGGAGTGGAATGCAGATGTTTCTCGAAAAGCAAGTGCGGGCAGGTGAAAAACGTTTGGAGACTGTTTACCAACATTTTGAAACAAACATCGAAGATATCAGCCGTATCGCCCACAAAAGTGGAGCAGCGATACTTTTCTGCACCGTAGGCAGTAACCTAAAAGACAGCCCGCCGTTCGCTTCCTTACATCAGCCGTCTCTGACGGAGACGGAGGAGAAAAAGTGGGACGGTATTTATCAGCAGGCAGTTGCATACGAGAGGGCTGAGAAGTATGCCGAGTCAGTGGCGCGCTACTTAGCTGCCGCTGAAATTGATGATTGGTATGCCGACCTGCAATTTCGCCTGGGCCGATGTTATTGGGCTATGGGTGAATATACAAAAGCGAGGGACAGGTATATCAAAGCACGTGAAATGGATACACTCCGGTTCCGCGCCGATAATCGGATTAACGGGATTATTCGCAATGTAGCTGATGGAAGGTCCGGAGGAGATATCTACCTTGTGGACGCGGTCAAGGCATTCGAGAAAGATAGTCCCAATGCTATCCCTGGCGAAGAGCTGTTTTACGAGCATGTACATTTGAATTTTCATGGCACCTATCTTCTGGCTAAGACAATCTTCGAGCAAGTGGAAAGGATACTTTCGGAGCGGGCAAACAATCAAAAAGTAAATAAAAGTCCGCTGCTGACCGAGTCGGAATGTGTCCGGCGTCTGGCCTACACGGGTTGGGACCGACACAGAATTGCTGATGAGATTCTTAATGATTTTATCAAGAAACCGCCGTTCACAAACCAGCTTTACCACGAGCGGCAGGTGAGGCGAATGGAGAAGGAGTTCAAGGCCCTTGAGATTTACCTCGCCCCTGAAGCCCTTAAAAAGACCGCGGCCCAGTATCGTGAGGCGATTCAAAAAACGCCTTCAGACTGGCGATTGTATTGGAAGTATGGCAAATTGCTGGCGGAAAATATGAAGGACTACCAGACAGCGGCTAAACAGTTTCTTTTTATCCAGAGTTTTTTGCCGCATTCTTTCATGGGATACAGTGCAATGGCATCGGTCTTGCGCGGACTTAATGATTATGATGGGGCTATTGCACAGTACCTGGAGTCAATACGAAGGAAGCCCACCCATTCCGAGGCGCATTACTATTTAGGGTTGTTATATCAAAAACGGGGACAATTCGATAAGGCTGCAGAATATTATTCCAGGGCGATGCGACTTCAGCCGAATGGAGTGCCGGCTTATAACAATTTAGGGGAAATACTACTTCAGCAGGGCAGGCTTGACGAAGCGATGAAAGTCTGCCGCAGGGGATTGCTTTACGTACCGGACAACCCAATTCTGCATTGCAACCTGGGCGTCATTTTAAATAAACAGGGAAGGAGAGATGAAGCAATCAGGGAAGTTCGCACCGCTTTAGAGTTGGACCCAAATTCAGCCAGGATACGTAGAGTGCTGCAAGTTATCTTGAAAGGACGCGATTAAATTGTCCAAGCACAAAAACACCGGAGTATAAATCACTTGTAAACGGTATTAGAAAAGTGGGTAAATAAACGGCGCTATTGCCGTACCGCCTAACAAAACGAGCAGGCCTAAGAGAAGCAGTACGAGCAGTATAGGCAGGAGCCACCATTTTTTATTGTGCTTGAGGAAAAACCAAAACTCTGCGAGCAGGGAGGGGCGTTGTTCCCTGGCAAGCTCGCTGAATTCGCTGGATTTCTTCTGTCGGGAATTTTTAGACATCCACATTCTCCAATTTGTCAAAACTGGTGGAAGTAGCGGTCGGGGCTGTCAGGCCCTCTCCGAGTAATCCAATAGGTATCTGCATTTGAATCATACTTTCGATGGAGTGGGTCGCGGCCGAGCAGGCGAAAGAAAAGTCCAACCGGCGTAAGCAGCAGAAAGTAAAACACCGCCAGCACTGTGAAGCTGACCACCATGCCGATTGGCAGCGTCACCAATATTAAACCAAGATAAATTACCCTCGTCACTTTGCGGCAAATGAAGCTGGTCAGAAAGACAATAAAACCGGCGACAAAGATAATTGTCGCCCACTGAATCCCCAGTCCTTTAAGCACGTAAAGCAATATAGCAATAAGGGCCGATGCAATCAGGTATATAATCCCAAAATTGCGCAGCTCCTTGCGATTGGGATTCCAGTTTATTTCAATCAGTGACATCCAACTCTATCCTCATAACTTCCTCAACTTAATCCGGCTCGAACCGGGCTTTGTATTCGTCTATTTCGTGCTGTTTGGCTTCCGGCTGCTCCTCTTTGTAAAGCAGCCGGTTTTCAATGACTAAAACATCCATATTGGTGGCCATAAAGCATCGGTACGCGTGCTCAGGGGAGCAGACAATGGGTTCGCCGCGAATGTTAAAACTTGTGTTGATAATAACCGGACAGCCCGTCCTGGCCTTGAACGAACTCATTAGACGATGCAGTTTCAGATGACGTTCAGCATCGACAGTCTGGATGCGTGCCGAGTAATCCACATGTGTAATAGCCGGTACGACACTGCGTTTGACCTTCAATTTGTCCAGTCCTTTCAGCGAGTTGAGCGGCACATCCGGCGGCAGGCGCTTGTCTTCTCGAACGTCAGCAACCAGCAGCATATACGGGCTGTCTTCTTCGTTACGCATCTTGAAATAATTATTCACATCTTCACGCAGGACACACGGTGCAAAGGGCCGAAAAGACTCGCGGAACTTTATCTTGCGGTTCATTATCGACTGCATTTTTTCACTTCGCGCATCGCCGATTATGCTGCGGTTTCCCAAAGCACGGGGCCCGAACTCCATACGTCCCTGGAACCAGCCGATTACTTTTTCCCGGCTGATAAGCTCAGCCACTTTGTCAAAGAGCTGCTGCTGGTCTTCAAAGATGTGATACCCGGCGTTAACGGAGTCAAGGAACCCGCTGATTTCTTCATCGCTATAAGCTGGCCCGAGTAGAGAGGCCTGCTGTTTGTCCCGGCCATCAACCTTACGTTCATTGTCCAGGAGTTGATACCACACAAACAGGGCGGCTCCCAGCGCGCCGCCGGCGTCCCCGGCTGCGGGCTGAATCCAGATGTTATCGAACGGTCCTTCGCGCAGGATGCGGCCATTACCAACGCAGTTCAGCGCTACGCCGCCGGCCAGCACCAGGTTTTTCATCCCCGTTTGACGATGCACGTGCTTGGCGGCCCGGAGCATAATCTCCTCGGTTACCGCCTGAATTGATGCGGCGATATCCATCTCCCGCTGGGTCAGCGGCGATTCGGACTTCCGCCTCGGACCATCGAACAGCTTTTCAAATTTGGCGCCGGTCATCACAGTTTTGTGACAATAAGGCAGATACGACATATTCAAACGAAACGAACCGTCTTCCTTCAGGTCGAGCAGTTTGTCTAATATAAGCTCATAGTATTTCGGTTCTCCGTACGGTGCCAGGCCCATCATTTTGTATTCGCCGGAGTTGACGCGAAAGCCGGTAAAGTACGTAAAAGCCGAATATAGCAGCCCAAGCGAATGAGGAAATTGAATTATGTGCGTCAGCTCGATTTTGTTGCCGCGTCCGACGCCGAAGCTGCCGGTCGCCCATTCGCCGACCCCGTCCATAGTGAGAATGGCAGCCTCATCAAAAGGGGATGGGAAAAAGGCACTGGCGGCGTGGGATTCGTGGTGCTCGGTGAAGACGTAACGGCCCTTGTAGCTGTTGCCAAGAGCTTTATCCATTTCACGAGGCAGATGCAGCTTATGTCGCAGCCACAACGGCATACCCATCAGGAATTGTCTAAAACCTCGCGGTGCGTAACCAATATAGGTTTCGAGGAGCCTTTCGAATTTGGCGAGCGGCTTCTCATAGAAAACCACATAATCGAGCTGTTCAGCGGTGATTTCGCCGGCTTCGAGGCAATACCGGACCGCATCTGATGGAAATCGGTTGTCGTGCTTTTTTCTGGTGAACCGCTCCTCCTGAGCAGCAGCAATGATTTCACCATCGCTGACAAGTGCTGCTGCGCTATCGTGGTAGTAGGCTGATATTCCCAATATATTCATAGCCTTTTTCCATTACAATCAATGTTGGAAAATGCCACTTAGTTGAAGCTGCAAACCAATTATAAGCTATATCGGCCAAAACGCAAAGAAGTGTGAAATATCGATATCAAGCGTGCTAATAGAAGAAAAGACTTACCGCCTTGCTTGCGCGAAGGATTCTTTGACGAATAGACTCTCTGAGCCCGATTCGCTTAGACCAATTATTAGTGGCGGCTTATTTGCTGTTACCAACTGCTATCTTTCCGTTTTTCTCAATCAATACCAGTTTGCCCTCCAGAGCCAAGTGTTGGCGAAATCTGCGAAATCTTTGAAGTTCACCGTCCCATCAAGATTAAAATCGGCCATGTTGGTGTAAATGCCCGGCTCCCAGATGATATTACAGTCGTTGTTTGTAAAGCCTCCCTGACAGATAACGCGACCGCCAATCATATGGATGGTTCCGTTGTTACACGTGGTTTGGCCGGTAATCAATGTTGTTCCGTCGCTTATCTCTAAGGTAGCATTCTCACCAATTTCTACATCGCCGACAATATTTGTCGGGCCGGTAAGCTGTATCTTTGCGCCGGATTCAATCAGTATCTCATCTTCAACGCTAATTCCGCCGAAGCCAGCAAAATTAGCATCGGCTGCCTGGGTAATTGATGTCGCTGCCAGAATGCCTCCCAGCAAGCTTATAGTTGCATTTGGCTCGTTAGACAGATTGCAATCAAAGGCGACGCCGCCAGCGTTGACTTTTATTGTACCATTATTATTCACATCTGCTGTTGGCTTAATATGCAGCGAGGACAGAGGATGATTGCCCAAAACACCGTCATTTATAAGACCGCCTTCGCTGGCAACCGCAAGTGAGCCACCATAGGCGTAAATTTCACCTTTATTGTGCAGAAGTTGTTCTGCGAAAAGAACACCGAAGCCCTTAATAACACCGGTGCTGTTGTTATCAAAAATTTCATAACTTGCACATTCGCCGTCAAATAACTGGATCAATTCTGTATTTCGGATATTTCTATCAACCAATAGGTCGCTGGCGTGGATTATAATCAAAGTGCCATCATTCTGTAAGTCGCCTTCGACATCATTTTCCGATTCAGCTACTATTACCGCACCTGCAAGATTATACAAATCGCCATCTATCTCAACTTCCCACAACTCAAGCATTGCCCAGTTTGTCACAATACCGATGATTTCCAGCTCATCAATCTCCAGGTCTCCATAGTTTGTTAGGCCGTTTGGCTCTACCAAGATAAGCTCAACGGGTTCGTTTTGCCAATCGTGTGGCCCCATAACCAGATCGACCTCCCCATAACAGTCTAATTGGTCGATAGTACTCCGCTGTCGCAGGCCAACGTGCACTTCCCCGGTGCCTGCGTTTATGGTGACGGCATAGGTGTCCGTACCGTTGTTCGGAACAACATTGGGGTCCCAGTTGTTTGCTTCGTCCCAATCGTTGTAATTACCGCCTCCATCCCAGTTTACGTCAATTTGGTCGGCTTGGGCTTGGCAGCAAAATGAAAAGGCCGCCACTATTGCTGCTAAAGCTAAAGCTTTTCTAACCATAATTTCACCTTCCTTTCTTGGTTTTGTAACATTGGTTTTTAACATTAAAAATTTATCCGGCCAAAAGATAAAAAACAGGCCAAAACCTGCGGCAGGCCCGCGGGCTAAATACAAGATTACTTCGCTGAGTTTGCAATAAAAGCCCAACAGATTGGCAACTTGAGCCGATTACCGCACCTCCCTTTACTTCGTTTACTTTACTTTGATAGTATAATTGAATTTGGGTACAATGTCAAGTAATTTACCAGCCGTAAGGAGTTTTTTGCAGCAAATTTTGGCTTTAGACTTGCAATTCTCCAAAAAAATCATAATATGTGGCGAATAGTCAATTTGTTGTTCGTAAATCGATGTTCGCTGGACAAGATACGAGATATGAACCACAAGATACGAAATTAGGAGTATATTGAATGTCGAGAGTATGCTGTTTTACCGGTAAGCGAACGATGGCCGGCAGAAGTATCGCCAGGCGTGGTAAGGCCAAGCACCTTGGTGGTGTCGGCAGAAAAGTAACCGGCATTACCAAGAGAAAATTTAAGCCGAATATACAAAGGGTTCGGGCTTTTGTTGACGGCAGGGTTTGCAGAATCAAGGTCTCAGCCAAAGCTATTCGTATGGGACTTGTTCAAAAGCCGACCAAGCGAGATTACAAGCCAGCCGAAAAAGAAAGTGGCTGACAAAACCGTTTGTGGATGGAAAAAATCTGTGGCGAGGCGGGGCTGTGCCTCGCTTTTTATTTAGAGCATTATTGTTATTCTGAACGCAGCGAAGAATATCAGGGATTGAAAAATGGAGAAAAGAATTGACCAGGCTCAGGTGAGGAAGGTTGCCAGGCTGTCACGTCTGGAGCTCACTGATACTGAAGTTGAGGAATTTACGGGCCAATTGAGCGCTATCCTTGACTACGTGGAAAAAATGAACGAACTGGACACCACCAACGTTCAGCCTCTGGCACATTGTCTGCCAATCAGCAATGTCTTACGCCGGGATATCGTCAAAGAGTCGCTCGGAACCGAAAAAGTCCTGGCCAATGCACCCCAGCGGGACGAAGAATTTTTCAAGGTGCCCAAGATTCTCGATGATAGCTCCGGGGCGTGAAAGTTAGAACAAAATAGAAATGGAGGTACTTAACAATGGATTCGATTCGCTTGGTATGTTTTGTGTTTGTACTTTTGTTTTTCGTAGGTTGTGGGCAATCGGAGAATATCAATATGCCATCTAATCCAGTTCTGGCGCCCGGTCAGCATCCGCAGGTGTTTGAAAAGACGATAACCAGGAGTTTAAGCTGTAAGTATTTTTTATTTTTGCCGGGAGGCTATAAAGAAAAAAAACAGAATTGGCCGATGATCCTGTTTCTCCACGGTGCCGGCGAACGCGGAAGTGATTTGAATAAAGTTAAGGTTCATGGCCCACCCAAAATAGTGCAAAATCAAAAAGATTTTCCGTTTATTGTAGTCTCACCGCAGTGTCCCAAAGACGATTGGTGGACAGACAAGGTCGAAGTGCTTATAAACCTGCTGGATGATATCGCAGCCAAATATAATGTGGATACTGAAAGGATTTATCTGACGGGTCTTAGTATGGGTGGTTACGGGACGTGGGCTTTGGCGGCTGAGTATCCTGAGCGTTTTGCCGCAATCGCACCAATCTGTGGAGGAGGTAACCGCATTTTGTCATTCAGGCTAAAAGATGTTCCCGTTTGGGCCTTCCACGGGGCAAAAGATAATGTTGTCCCGTTAAAAGAATCAGAAGAGATGGTTAATACGATTAGCGCCCGTGGTGGGAATGCCAAATTGACGGTTTATCCTGATGCCGGCCATGACTCCTGGACGGAGACGTACAACAATGAAGAACTCTATGAATGGTTTCTTAAGCATCGCAAAACCAGTAAGGCGAAATGACAGGTAATTTGCAGCGATGGAAAACCTTAGTGCTAAAGAGTTGCGCGACAAGATAGCCGCCGGCCGGATAAGCAGCGTCGAAGCAACCGAGGAAATTTTCAAGAATATCGATGAGCGGGAGACGGCCATTGGCGCTTATATCAATACGTATCGTGACAGGGCTCTGGAAAAAGCAGCAGAAGTTGATAAGCGGATAGCTGCTGGTAAGCCGGTAGGAGAGTTGGCGGGTGTGCCGGTGGCGATAAAAGACAATATGTGCACAGTCTTTGGGCCTACTACCTGCGCTTCAAAGATATTAGAGAATTTTCACGCCCCCTACAACGCCACTTTTGTTGAAAAACTCCTCTCCGCTGACGCGGTAATCGTTGGCAAGACAAATATGGATGAGTTTGCGATGGGTTCGAGTACGGAAAACTCCGGCTTAAAGCAGACGGTAAATCCCTGGGACCGCAGCCGGGTGCCGGGCGGAAGCAGTGGCGGTTCGGCGGCTGCCGTGGCGGGGGGGTTGTGTTTTGCCGCACTTGGGTCGGACACGGGCGGCTCAATTCGCCAGCCTGCCAGTTTCTGTGGAGTGGTAGGGCTAAAGCCGACATACGGCAGAGTATCACGATTTGGACTTGTCGCCTACGGTTCGAGCCTGGACCAAATCGGGCCGATTACCCACACGGTAGCTGATTCGGCTTTAATGATGAACGTTATCGCAGGCCACGACCCGGCTGATAGTACCAGCGTTGATGAAGTAGTTGCTCCAGTCTGTGATTATCTCGAAAAAGTCGATGAGCCGATAGACAAGCTCAAAATTGCGATTGTACCGGAATTCAGTGCCGGAGCCGACCAACAGGTTCAAAAGGCCCTGACTGATGCCGTAGATATTTATAGAGGGCTTGGGGCCGAAGTCATAGAAATAAATATGCCTCATCTGGATTATGCTATTGCCGCTTACTATGTGATAGCTACCGCCGAGGCATCAAGCAATCTGGCCCGCTACGATGGCGTACATTACGGCCATCGCAGCGAAAACGCAGCAGATTACATAGAGGTTTATTCGAAGTCTCGTGCAGAAGCATTTGGTAAAGAAGTCAAAAGACGAATAATGCTGGGAACGTACACCCTTTCCAGTGGCTATTATGATGCTTATTACCTGAAAGCGCTCAAGGTCAGGAATTTGATACGAGGCGATTTCACCAACGCATTTGAAAAATGCGAGGCCATTTTAATGCCGGTCTCGCCGACGACCGCTTTCAAAATCGGCGAAAAAATCAACGATCCGCTCAAAATGTATCTTTCTGATATTTATACAATAGCAGCTAACCTGGCAGGCGTACCGGGCATCAGCATTCCTTGTGGATTCGACGAGAATGACCTGCCGATAGGTCTGCAAATTCTTTCACCGGCTTTTACCGAAGACAAACTCCTGCGAATAGCAAGAATGTACGAAAAAGAAAACGATTGGCACACAAGGAAACCAACCGTTACAAATTGAGAGCGTAAATGAGTAATGAAGTACAGTACAAGGTTGTAGTAGGCTTGGAGATTCACGTACAGCTTTGTACCAGGAGCAAGATGTTTTGTGGTTGTGCGGTGAAGTTTGGCCAGCCGCCTAACAGCAGGGTATGTCCGGTCTGCCTTGGTATGCCGGGCGTTTTGCCGGTGATGAACAAACAGGCGTTTGAGTATGCGGTTCTGGTAGCTCTGGCCCTTAATTGTGAAATAGCAGATTTTACCAAGTGGGACAGAAAGAGCTATTACTATCCTGATTTGCCGAAGAATTACCAGATAAGCCAGTATGATTTGCCGCTCAGTACTAACGGCTTTATTGAAATACCGCTTGAACAAGGGCGAACGAAAAGGGTCGGAATAATCAGGGCACACCTCGAAGAAGATGCAGGCAAAAATCTGCACCCCGCGGGAAACTTCTCGCAGGTTGATTTGAACAGAACGGGCACACCTCTGCTTGAGATTGTTACTGAACCGGATATGAACAGCGGCGCTGAGGTGCGGGCGTTGGCCGTGGAATTGCAGCGAATGGTCAGATACCTCAGCGTCTCCGAAGCTGATATGCAGAAAGGCCAAATGCGTTTCGAGCCGAATATCAATCTCGTTATCACAAAAGACGGCGCCGAATATAAAACGCCCATAGCGGAAATCAAGAACCTGAACAGCTTCCGCGCATTGGAAAGAAGCATCGACTACGAAATCCAGAGGCAGCTTGACGAATTCCTTGAAACCGGCAAAACGATGGATACAGCCGGAAAATCCACACGTGGTTGGGATGATGACAGAGAGGCAACCTTCCTGCAGAGAGAAAAGGAAGAAGCTCCCGATTACAGATACTTTCCTGAGCCGGACCTTGTGCCGGTCGAATTGACAAAGGAATGGCTCGATGATATCCGGGCTCATTTGTGCGAGCTGCCGATTACAAAACAAATGCGTTATGTTAATGAATACAAATTAAGTGATTACGATGCAGGCGTTTTAACAGCCGAACGTTCGACAGCCGAGTTTTTCGAGCAGGCGATAGACGCCGGCGGTGAGCCAAAGCGAGTTTGTAATCTGCTCACGCAGGTCGGGCTGAAATTGGCAAATGAAAAGGGATGCGGTCTTGCCGAATTGGGACTGGCACCTGAGAATGTTGCTGAACTGGCAAAAATGATTGCTGTCGGCCAGGTCAGCGCAACGGCAGGAAATACCATAATGCAGGAAATGCTAAAAACCGGCAAGAGTCCGCAACTTATGGCGGAAGAGCTTGACCTGGTTCAGAAAAGTGATGCGTGCGAATTAGAGACAATAGTCGACCAGGTACTCACCGAAAATACTAAAGCCGTCGATGATGTAAAAAGTGGCGGCAAAAAAAGCAAGAAAGCTCTGGGTTTTCTGCTCGGCCAGGTGATGCAGAAAACCAAAGGCAGGGCAAATCCGAAAGTCGTTTCCGGGATTCTTGCCAAGAAACTTGGTTGAGACTTTGTGATAGATAAAAGGGGACAAAAATGTCTAACGGGATGAAAGTAGAAAAAAGCAGCAATATTACGAAAGTAGCAGTAGAGCTTGAGGGCGCAAAAGACGTCGAAATAAGATGGCTCATTTCCAAAGAGGACGGGGCCCAAAATTTTGCAATGCGGATGTTTGAATTGCAGCCCGGAGGGCACACGCCGTTACACGTTCATGCTCACGAACACGAAGTGTTTGTCATTGAAGGAGATGGCATCTTTGTATATGAGGGGAACGAACACAAATTTAACACCGAATATGTGATATTTGTGCCGCCGAACAAGGAGCACCAGTTCAGGAACGCAGGTGACTCTATTTTGAGATTGCTCTGCCTCATTCCGGCTTCAGCCGTGTAGGTTCGTGGCCGGCAAGGATTTTCATCAAAAAATTAACTTGACTTTCAGAGTAAGGCCCGTTAACCAATACAGGTGGTATAACCTATATAAACGGTAAGTATGTGCCATACCGGTCGTAAAAGGGTGGAAGATGATAGACTGTGCAGGTCAGACTTATCATAACTGCAAACACAGACTGAGTGATTAGTTATTCTGCAGGGGGCAAAACGATGCACGATTCCAATTCGAGCGGAAAAAAGCCAATTGAAGAAGTTCAGGCGCTGCGTCCGCGCAAGCCCAAATTAGAGCGTCTCAGACCTGAAGCTGCCGAATACAAGAAGGTCGAAGAGGCGCTGCGGCAGAGCGAGCAGTATTACCGTGGCCTTGTTAATTGCTCTACCGACGTTATCTGGCGTGTGAATCTGGAAGGGATTCTTACATTTGTTAGTCCTTCGGCTAAAGCCCTGTGTGGTTTTGAGGCTGAAGAATTGATAGGAGCGCCCCTCGAGAAGATTCTTACAGAAAATGGCGTCGGAAAGGCCAGGGAGTCTCTGATGCAACGTAAAAGGGGCGAGTTCGGCAAAGAACCCATCATCTTTGAACTTGTTCACCGGCGTAAAGACGGTACGGAGTTTGTAGCCGAAATCCGCTCGGCACCCATCTTCGGCGAGAATGGTGAAGTGGTTGGAATACAAGGCATTACTCGAGACATCACCGAGCGCAAGCGGGCAGAGGAAGCGCTGCGGGACAGCGAAAGGGAGAAGTCCGCTATACTGGACAGTATGTCGGAGCTTGTAGTATATCAGGACAGGAACATGCGGATTCTATGGGCAAATAAGGCGGCGGGCGAGTCGGTTGGATTGAAATCTGAGCGGTTGGTGGGACGTTATTGTTATGAGATATGGCACGGTCGCAGTGAAGTTTGTGCGCACTGCCCTGTTGTGAAAGCCCGTGAAACCGGTCAACCGCAAACAGCCGAAATTGCTACTCCAGACGGCAGGCGATGGTTTCTGCGAGGCTATCCTCTTAAAGATGCTAACGGCAATATCGTGGGAGTTGTGGAGGTAACACAGGACATCACCGAGCGCAAAAATGCCGAGGAATTGTTAAGAAATGCCGAGAAAGAGTGGCGTAATTCATTTGATTCTTTAGAAGATGTTGTGCTGATAATTGACACAGACTACAATATAGAAAATATAAACGAGGCCGGATTGAAACTTCTTGCAAAGAGCAAAGAGGAGACAATAGGAAAAAAATGCTATCAAGTCATCGGTGATGCAGATAGCCCCCCCGAAGAATGTCCTTGTAAGAAATCATTGAAAACCAAAAAGGTAGAATCGCTCGACCGCTATGAAAAGAAGTTCTGCAAGTACTTTTCTATAAAGATATCTCCGATATTTGATGAAAATGGGGAAATTATAAAATTTGTAGATTTAAGGAGGGACATCACAGAACGCAAAAAGGCCGAGGAGTCGCTGCAGAAGCAAAAGGACAAGGTGCAGAAATATCTCGACATAGCAGGAGTGATGTTCGTTGCGATAAACGCCGGGGGAGAGATTACGCTCATAAATAAGAAAGGTCGCGAGATTTTAGGATACGAAGAGAAAGAGATTTTCGGCAAGAACTGGTTTGATAATTTCCTGCCTAAAAGGTTGGTCGATGGGATAAAACAGGTTTCTGAAAAGTTACTGACTGGTAAGCTCAATGCCGCAGAATACTTCGAAAATCCTGTCTTGACCAAGAGTGGGGAAGAACGACTTATTGCATGGCACAATACAATACTGAAAGATGAAAATGGAAAGGTTATCGGTCACCTCAGTTCGGGCCAGGACATCACGGAGCGCAAAAGGGCGGATGAAAAACTTCTTGACTATCAGGCGCAGCTTAAGTCTTTAGCTTCGCAATTGACTTTGGCCGAGGAGCATGAAAGGCGGCGAATCGCCACGGAGCTGCACGACCAAATCAGCCAGTCGCTGGTTGTCTCCAAACTCAAGCTGGAAGCACTGCACGAATCGGCGGCTTCGGAGGAGTTAGGCAACGACCTGAACGAGGTCTGTAATTCACTCGGCCAGACCATTGCGGAAACGCGCTCGTTGACATCTGAAGTCCATTCGCCTCTGTTGTCTCTGTTGGGTTTTGAGGCAGCGGTGGCCGAATGGCTTACCGAACAAATCGAGGGAAAGCATGGTATTGCAATTGAATTTAAAGATGACGGGCAGCCTAAGCCGCTGGATGATGATATTCGCATTCTTTTGTTCCGCGATGTGCGGGAATTGCTTACCAACGTTGTCAGGCATGCACATGCGCACAAGGTAAGAGTTTCTATCCGCAAGGTCGGCAGCCGGATACGGGTCAAAGTTGAAGATTACGGCATCGGATTCGATCCCAGTGAAATTACCTGGATGCCGGCCAGAACCGGTGGATTTGGCCTCTTTAGTATCCGGGAGCGATTGGAAGAGGTAGGGGGCCGGCTTAAGATTGAATCGAAACCAGGCCACGGAACAACGGTTGCGATTACGGCACCGTTAAAAGCCGAGAAAAATGCCGAAGGGAGATAAATATGAGCACTCGAATTCTATTAGCCGATGACCACACACTTTTACGCGGGCTTCTGCGTTCTGAGCTTGAGAGCCACTCGGACGTGGAAGTAGTCGGCGAGGCCGAAGACGGCCGAAAAGCGATGCAGCTTGTGCGAGAACTTGTGCCGGACATTGTCATTATGGATATAGCTATGCCAAACTTGAATGGGATGGATGCTACACGTCAGATTGTTCGTGAATTCCCGGCAGTCAAGGTGATTGCCTTGTCGATGCATCACAACAGGAAGTTTGTCATCAACATGCTTAACGCCGGGGCATCAGGCTATCTGTTGAAGGATTGTACGTCTCAAGAACTTGTCGAAGCCATACGAACCGTAGCAGGAGGCGGTGCCTGCCTTGCACCAAAAAAAGTGGTAAAGGAGGTTACCGACTGGATACAGGACCCACAAAAACCTGAGTCCTTATTGGATACTCTCAAAGACAGAGAACGCGAGGTGTTTCAACTCTTAGTCGAAGGAAAAAATACCAAAGAAATTGCTATAGTTCTGCACCTTACCGACAAGGCGATTCAGGCAATCCGGCATAAGATTATGGAAAAGCTTAATGCTCACAGCATAGTAGACCTTGTCCTGATAGCGCTACAGGAAGGAATCATCTCCATAGAATAGTGAGCCCTCTACAGGGGGCAGATATTTAACTGTGAGCGTTGCGAAAACGGCATCGCTGCCGTTAAATCGGGGCGTGAACCTGTCATTCCTGCGAAACTTGTCCTGAGCGGAGTCGAAGGAGCAGGAATCCCGGACGTTCGAGCCGCTTTTAGGTGCAGTTCTTTCGGCAATTTTATCTGTGATTGGTATAACATATCTCTTTCGAAAACTTAAGAAAAAACCGCGATTCCCCGATAATATCTGTGTGTTATGTTTTTGCTAACCGAAAAATGGGGGTGCGCTAGCCTTATAAACAGGATTTTACCTATCTAATAATAGGATTTCCGAAGTCCGTATTTAGGGAATTCCTATTTGCTTTCTTTTTTGGTTTCAACATAAAGTAATCAGACTTGGTTTTATGCAGTGATACTTTTTATTTGGTGGGAGTGCCACACAGGTGTCACAGGCAGAAAAAAAAGTTTTTCAAATGTGCAACAACCAAGATACAAGGTTGAATAGCATAACTTTCCGGACACAGTATAGTCGTGAAAAACCTGGTATCCGGCGCTTTTAAGAAACTCGTAGAGGCCTAAAATCGGCAGGTTTGGGTACTTAAGAAAAAATTAGCGAGCTCTCATATACTTAGTAAGCCGTATCCGGGTAATAAGATAGAGGAGATTAAGCAATTGCTCGTCCTCTCGAACGACCGAAGACTTATGATGATTGAAAGAAGATAAAATGATTGAAAGAACAAGAAAAACGGGAAGTGATGTTATCGGTGATGTCCCAAAAACTATCGTGGTCAGTGGTTATGAAAGTTTCACAAGAGATATTGCCGCACAGAATGGTTTGGACTATTTCTGTATAGATTTGGAATTGGACCCTGTCGATTTTGAAATTGTTGATTTCGCTTGCACAAAGATGGCGGGCTTAGCAGAAAAGATTCTCCGTGACGCACTCTTGGGATACAAAGTAGAGGATGGGATTGAAAATGCTATTGACCAAGTAGAAAAAAGATTCTCTTTCCCCTTCAAAAGTGGTATTATTGCTTGTCTTGAAGACGCGAATAAGTGGTATATGAAGATGAAGGAGTATAATACTGTCCAAAAACTGGGCGCATGATTAAGGTGGATTTGTCGCCTGATACGATAACGTATTCAGGAAACAGATTTATAAAGAACAAAAGGCATAATTACAGTGCTCAGTTTAAGGCAAAAGTTGCCTTGGCGGCGGATAAAGGTGATAAAACGATAGCTGAGCTGGCCAGCGAGTTTGATATTCATCCCAATCAGATCACTCAATGGAAGAAACAGTTGTTGCAATTGCGGCTGGCTTTATCTGGTAGCGGTAATGGACTGGTTCAGCCGTTATGTTCTTAGTTGGGAAGTGACGGTAACATTGGAGTCGGAGTTTTGTGTTTCGGTCCTGGAGCAGGTTTTGAGCTACTGTACCCCAGCCGAGGTGTACGGCGTAGCAGTTGGCACTCCGGTCGCCCTTAAGGCTCCCTCCGTTCCAACGGCTTTAACACACGGTGATGAATCCACCTTAAAAACGCTTGGTTTTTGTCTTGACAATGGGTAGGGGTATAATAATATGGCAAGATGTTGCTGTAAAATCTAAGTGGGCAACACTGTTTAGGTGGCCGATACTTACTGTGATAGTATTTTGTAATTGGGGGATGTAATTGGAAAAAAAGAAATGCCCGACGGGCCGCGAGAAAATTCAAGAGCAGAAACTATAGTGATTTGTGGAACTGCTCGACTGCCAAAAGAGATGACCAGGGATGGAAGTCTTGGCCGTCTTTGGATCGAATTGGAACTAACCACAGGTGATTAT
>Ga0114922_10001947_pt1 | contig 19498 bp, 17 predicted proteins | sample AartaG_FD_100975 | JGI IMG/M metagenome (GOLD analysis project Ga0114922, IMG submission 100975) | Deep subsurface microbial communities from Aarhus Bay to uncover new lineages of life (NeLLi) - Aarhus_00045 metaG | ecosystem: Environmental > Aquatic > Marine > Oceanic > Sediment | place...
GACCCCGACGGGCGAATTCACATCGGTGGGTATTTCCAGTTCACCGTCGATTTCGATCCGACCGAGGACGTGGACTATCACAGCGCGATCCACAACTCAGACCTGTTCGTCAGCAAGTGGAGCTGTGCAAGCTGCGACGCGGTCTACAGCCACAATGTCGAGGGCAAGCACGGCAAGTCGCGCTCGACGCTCAACACAGCCGTGCCCGGCGGCAAGGCCAAGATCAGATGCAAGGGTCATAACGGCAAAGCCACCCGCAAAGCCCGCCTCGATGACAGCGGCAAAGGCCAAGTCAACGTCCGTACGCTGCTGCCCGGCAAGTACCGTTGCGTCATCAAGAAACTCCGCAATGCTAACGGGCAGTCCCAATGCCCCGGCCCGGCCAGCCTGCGCAAAGTCACAGTCAAATAGCAGAACTAACCCAGAAACGTCAACAGTCGAAACGTCGAAACGTCGAAAGCCGGAACGTCGCGTGCCGTGGCCGCGATCCACGCCGACCGATTGGCGACCATCTTGCCCTCAGCGTTTGAATTAGTGCCTATCCCGAGACTGTGGGACAGGTTTTCTAACCTGTCATCCGACCGGCTGGAAAGCCGGTCCCACAGGGGTTTTGAGATGGGCTTTTAGTCGCCTGCGAGGGGCGGGAGACGATTCCTGCAGCAACGCCAACACCGATCCACCGATTTCGTGGCACCGACTGTGAGCCCCACCGGCAATTCCGATTTGAATTGGTTGATGTGTGGCCGCCGATCGGCTAGAATAAGCGTTGCAGGTTTCAGTGGGGCTGGAAGAAGGGAAGCACAATTCGGGTGCGGCCGATCCGGACGGGCGCCATGGTTCATCAAGGATGGGCGAGGAAGTTCTCTGTCGGCCGGATTTTCCAGTGTTTCTGAGAGCGTGTGTGAGAAGCGGGACGAAAAACCGAGCCGCGACCGTGAGGGAGCGGTTTTCCGCGGATGATACCGCACCGCTTACTTACGGGCGCGGCTCGGATAAGGCTTCTCACACACGCTCTGAAAGGTGAAACGGTATGAAGGGTGTCATTTTAGCCGGTGGGACAGGCGCGCGGTTGATGCCGCTGACCAAGGTGACCAACAAGCACTTGTTGCCGGTCTATGACAGGCCAATGATCTACTACCCGATCGAGTGCATGGTCAAGTCGGGAATCGACGAGGTGCTGCTGGTGACCGGGGGGAACAATTCGGGTGATTTCCTGCGGCTTCTGGGCAACGGGAAGGAATTCGGCCTCAAGTCGCTCCAGTACACGTATCAGGAGGGGGCCGGGGGGATCGCCGAGGCGCTGGGTCTGGCGAAAGACTTCGCCGACCACGGGCCGATCTGCCTGATTCTGGGTGACAACATCCTTCAGTACACAATGGACCACAGCGTCCGCGCGTTTCGTGAGAAACCGAATGGGGCGCGAATTCTGGTGTCCGAGGTCAAAAACCCGCAGGCCTACGGCGTGGCGGAGATTGAGGGCGACCGCGTGCTCGACATCGTCGAGAAGCCGACAAGCCCAAAGAGCAACCTCGCGGTCATCGGGATATACTTTTACGACTACCACGTATTCGACGTCGTAAACACGCTCGAGCCTTCGGCCAGGGGGGAACTCGAGATCACCGACGTCAACAACCACTACATCGCTGAAGGAAAGATGGCGTTCGACAAGATTGAGGGATGGTGGGCCGACGCCGGTGAAGACATCGATTTTTACCTGGAGAGCTGCAACCGCGTCGCGGAGGGCGGGGCGAATCTCAAACCCAGGTAGTTTTTCGGGGTGACAGGCTCGTTTTCCGGGACGCAGCGGCTTATCGGATGCGTTGACCCGCTGGCGGCGGATTTGGATCATAGATGCACCCGGGCGGTCCAATCCGTGCCGGATACGTCTGCTGCATTGAAACCGGCGCTGAGCCGATCAATAATTGGGAAGAGGCGGTCGGCGGATGCGACGATTGGGGGGCGCCGATCCTGACGTGTGTGACGACGCGGACAGCCCGGGTCGCCGGATTGCAATCCAGTTTTACAAGACTCTTGGAGCGGGAAAGGAACGGAACAGATTATGGCTGAGAAAACGATCATTGTCATGCCGGCCTATAACGCGGAGCGAACGGTCGAGCGGATCTTCAGGGATATCCCACAAGGGTGCTACTCCGAGTGCATCCTGGTGGACGATTACAGCCGGGATCGAACTTGTGAGGTCGCCGAGAGCCTCGGCATCACGGTGATCCGGCATGAGCAGAACAAGGGCTACGGCGCCAATCAGAAGACGTGTTATCAGGCGGCGCTGGATCGCGGGGCCGATTTCGTGGTCATGCTCCACCCTGATTATCAGTACGACGCCCGCGTGATTCCGGCCACCATTGACATCCTCAAGCTGGGCATCTGCGATGTGATACTCGGCAACCGGATCCGAACGCGGGCGGAAGCCCTCGAGGGCGGCATGCCGATGATCAAGTACCTGGCCAACCGCGGGCTGACCCTGATCGAGAACGTCTGCTGCGCTCAGAACATGGGCGAACTGCACAGCGGTTACCGGGCGTATACCCGTAAGGTTCTCGAGGGCATACCGTTCCACCGCAACAGCGACGACTTCGTCTTCGATTCACAATTCCTCATCCAGGCGGTGCACTTCGGCTTCAAGCTGGGCGACCTGCCGGTGCCCGTGCGGTACTTTGACGAGATGAGCAGCATCAACGTCTCCCGGGCCAGCGAGTACGCCATCCTGACTCTCTGGACGCTCGTGAGGTGGTTCACGCATCGGCTGCGCATCTGGCGGCACCCGATCTTCATGCCTGTGAACGTTGAGGTGGGTGACAAAGAGCCCGCCGTGTCGTCGTGAATGCTGAATGCTGAGTAAGAGACTCTAACAATACCAGTGGCACCGGTTTCCAATCGGCTGACAACACGGGTTGAAAAGCCGTACCACACATGCTGTTGGTGCGAGAATTCGTGCTGGTGCGAGGGTCCCTTCTTGCACCCCTCGCGCCGCTTTGAGTCCGATATATCTGATGAGCACAAACCTTTCGCCACTGCTTGTCCGAAGGAACAGTGGTCATCGGAGGACTGTTGACGTGGAGGACGTGCCTCGGCCTGGGGCGGGTTCAGGTCTCGACGACCCATCGTCCGCGTCTGACAAGGCATAGGGGGACGCTGACAACCTGGGTCGGCCGCGCGCGGTTCGGGACGACCTTCACGGCAAGAAGGGAACGCAGATCATGAGTGCATCCACGCAATCAAGCGAACAGACCGATCCGGTTGCAGTGATTCAATCGTGGGTCGATGACGCCAGCGTCGACGGCGACATGGATGCCTATGCCGGTAAGCGGCGGTGGGCGCGTGTCAGATGGCAGGTACCGGTCACCATTGAAACCCGCCCCGCCGGTACGCAGCAGAAGTGTCACTATGTGACCTCGCGCGATGTGAGTGCAGGTGGGTTCGGCGTCTGGTGCAACCAGCCCATCGAACCCGGGACGAAGGTCCGGCTATCGGTGCACGATGGATCGGAATCCGTCGATGCCCAGGTCAAACAGTGCACCGAGACGGTGGGCGGGTTCATCATCGGCGTCGAGTTCCAGACGCAGGACAAGCCCTGCTGAATGCTCAATGGCTTTCAGCCGTCAGCCGTTCTCCAGTCTATCAAGCGGGATTTGTCGAGGCGCCGGTACGGGGAACGGAAAGCAGGAGTGTCCGCACATTCCCTCTGGCCGTCGGGGTCGGTCGATCCGCCACATCTTGACCGCGGCGCCTGGGAGATGGACTGCGGGGCACGCGCCTGCCTTGGTCGCATTCGCAAAGTAGAATTCAATTCACGCCCCTACGCTTTGCCCACCAATCGAAAAAGCCTGGAAGTGCCGTTGATCAGAACGAATTGACCGGCGATACGCTCTGCCGCGCGACGCTCGCGGTTGCCTGGCTTCAAACCGTCCCCCCCAGGCGAGCTGACTGCGCGGGTTCGCTCTTCTCGTAGAGCACGTCCGGACAAAGGTCGGCCCCGTCGGGCCAGACGACGGTGCCCACGTCGGGATCGACGCGCACCTGGTGGAAATATGCGTCGTCCCTAAGTGATTCGAACACACCATCAAACGGGACCAGTTCCGCGATGTTCACCTCGCGACGCTCGTCATCCTCAAATGTCAGGAGCAAGCGACAGCCGCCCAAACACTCGACTGCAATGACATCTTTGTTCATACGTTACTCTAGCGGATCGATCCGAAACAGCGGCTCCCGTGCCATCGCCAGTTCCCAATCTCTGCGGAGTTCATCCTGATGCAACCTTGCCCATTCAACGACCAATCCTCGGGCACGCGTCCCCAAATCACCGTCCATCATGCTGAAACCCTCAATGGCAAATCTCGCCTTCTGCGAGCCATAGCGGGCGTGGATATGGGGCGGATCATGGTCATTGTAGTACATCGCTATGATTATACCAAAGAACCGGCTGATTTCAGGCATCGTTCGATCCTCGTTCGTCGCGCGCGCGTCAGACTGCGTTGCTGGACGCCGTGGAGGCTACGCCTCTGGTTTCATGCCCGCCGCTTGGCGCCCGCGTAGCTTATCGAAACCTCCCGCAAAAAGCTCGTCCGACGAGGTGAGCAAGGCCATCCGGCGACGTTTCCCGCCCGCCCGGTTCCATTTTCGATCCGAGTTTGTACTGGCCTGATCGGGCGGGGGCAGGTAGAGTCTCGAAGCGGCCTTCTGCGAGCGAGCGGCGGCGGTCCGGCTCGCCGTAGGCGGTCGTGTTGAGTCCATAGTCGATCCTGATCCGTCAGTGGAAACAACTTCAAGTGAGGAAAGGCCATGCGTGAACTGAGAGGTATCGACAGGCTGCCGCCTGCCGTGGCGGGCCCGGTCGGAGAATATGCCCGCTTGATCGACGAACTGTTCGGTGACGACGCCAGGGCTTTGACCTGCTTCGGTCGAGTGCTGACGGATTCATTCGACTTGCAGCGCGACACGGTAGCCAGCGTGCTGGTTGTCGATCGCGTCGATCTGGAGGCGTTGCAGAGCCTGGCCCACCACGGCGGCAAACTCGGCGGGCTGCGGATATCGGCGCCGTTGATCATGACGCCGGAATACGTCAAAGGCTCGCTGGACACGTTCCCGCTGGAACTGCTGGAGATTCAGCAGAAGCACGTCACGCTCTTCGGCGAGGACCACTTCGTGGATCTTCCGTTTGATGTCGAACATATCAGGCTTCAGTGCGAGCGCGAGTTCAAACACATGCTGATCCAGTTGCGCCAGAGCCTGCTGAAAGCGGCAGACCAGGAGTTCATGCTGGCCGGGGTTCAGCACGCCGTCGGCGAGGAGATGGTGCGGACGTTACGGGGTCTGCTCTGGATTACCGGCAAAAAGGAACCCATACCCCGCAATGAAGTCGTCGAGGCGGCTTCGTCGGCCACAGCCCGCAAGCTCAACGGCCTGCGACCCGCCCTGGACGCCGCCTACGAACCCGGTTGGGAGGACTTCAGAGCCCTGTACGACGACGTCGAAGCGCTGTCACACCTGGCTGATCAGACCGGCGGAGGACAAGGCTGATGTCGATCCAGGCAAAGGTGCGAGCATCAAAGGACCCCCGGTGTGGCACCGGTTGGAAACCGGTACCACATGGTTTTTGGCTCGCCGCGTTGGTAATTGTCGCTGTGACTCGGGCGGCGTTCGCGGAAGTGACGGTCCCGTTTCCGAAGTCATACGTGACTGATCTGGCCAACATCGTCGAAGCCGGGATGGAGCAGCGGCTCGAAGGTTGGCTGGCCGAGCTGAATCAAAAGACCAAGGCGTTCGTGCTGGTGCTGACCGTTCCGACTACCGACGGCGAGCCATTTTTCGACTTCGTGCAGCGGCACGCCGGACTGTGGGACAAAAAGGCGACCGGGACCGGCATCGGGGCGATCATCTGCGTGGCCATCAAGGAAAGGCAGGTGCGCATCCACACCAGCTACGGGCTGGAGCACATTCTGCCGGACTCGTGGTGCGGATCCGTGTCGCGCAACAACATAGCCGCCAACTTCAAGCGGGGGCAATTCAGTCAAGGCGTATACGAGGGCACGGTGGCGGTAGCCAACAAAATCGCAGACGCCAGGGAAATAACCTTGACCGGAATCCCGAATATTCGCTGCAGCGGGCGTTACCGGGGGTCCGGCACGGCCTCGGTGGGCGGGGCGATTTGCGGTGGATTGATGCCGCTGATCGTGATCGTGCTGATCTTCAGCAGCGTGTTCGGGCGACGCCGACGATACGGCGCCTGGCGCGGCGGAGGTCTTCTGGAAGGGCTGCTTTGGGGCAGCATTCTGAGCAGCTCTTTGCGCGGCGGGCGATCATCCTGGGGCGGGGGCAGCAGCCTGGGCGGGTTTGGAGGCGGCGGGTTCGGCGGATTTGGTGGTGGCGGGTTCGGCGGCGGCGGATTTGGCGGAGGAGGAGGCGGTGCGAGCTGGTAAGGCCTGTCCAAAGTGTGCGACGGTCAACAAGGGCGGTGCCCGGTTCTGCGCCGGTTGCGGCGCGCCCCTGAAGACAGACGGAGGTTCATCCATGAGCGCAGTGAAGGTGTTAATGTTGATGTTCGTGTCGCTGGTCATCGCGGTGCTGGTCGTCGGCGGCTGCGCCTACAGCGGCTATAAGAAGGTGATCACATTGGACGAATCCGTCGACGCGTCCTGGGCCCAGGTGGAAAACCAGCTCCAGCGGCGATTCGACCTTGTTCCCAATCTCGTCAACACGGTGAAGGGCGTGGCGGCCCAGGAGAAGGAGGTCTTTGAGGCCATCGCCAACGCACGGGCCGCCTACACCGGCGCCCGGAGTACCGGACAAAAGGCTGCGGCAGCCGGGATGTTCGAGTCCGCTTTGTCGCGGCTGTTGGTGATTCAGGAGCGTTACCCTGAGCTTAAGAGCAACGAATCGTTCCTCAAACTTCAGGACTCGCTGGAAGGGACGGAGAACCGCCTGTCGGTCGAACGGAAGCGCTTTAACGATACCGTTCGAGCGCTCAATTCGTACATCCGCGCTTTCCCCGGCAGCATGTATGCCTCGTGGACCGGGGTGGAAAAGTCTGAGTACTTCGAGGTCGCCGAACAGGCAAAGGAGGTCCCAAAGGTTGACTTCGGGGGGTAGGGCAGACTTGGATTTCGTGTAGCGTCACCCCTTGCGGGTGACGAACGACCCGCCGATTTCATGTAGCGTCACCCCTGTGGATGACGAACGACCCGCCGCAGCGCAGCCCACAGGGACGACGCTACAACTATTTTTTGCGTCGCTTGGACGGATGTTCGGGCATCTCCACCACCAGGACTTCAACGGTTCTCTTGACGGGCGTCAGCTTCAGGCCGAGCGCAGCCTCGACGGCTTGTACAATCGAAGTTGGCTTGCCGGCATCGAACGTCAAGTCCCAGTCGTATTTACCCTTCAGTCCCGTGTCGTCCAACACTGGTTTGCCGAGTGCGGCTTCCAACTGAGATGCCAGTGCGGTGATCGTACGATTCCGGGCGGTTACCCTGCCGGCCTCTCTGCCTTTGACAGGCTGATCTTCCGAGGACGTTTTGCGAATCTTCAAGGCCTTTGGGTCCGGCGCGGACAAAACAAACGTTTCCTTGTCCACGGTCTCGCGCGACACCACCAGGTCAAACGTCTCCTTCAGTGCGTTTCGCAGCATGGCTGCACGCATATCCGGGTATCCTTCGGGCGCGGCGACGATGATCTGGTAGCCGCGTTTCGACAGAGGGGAGCGGCTGGCAATGCGGGAGGGCGTCACATCGTAGGCCAAGGCGAGCGCGTCTTTAAGAGTGACCGCCTCACCTCGCCAGATACCGTCTTCGTCCGTGAAGGTGCCGCGGTGCTTTTCCATCTGCTTGATCAGCATCTGATACATTGGACGGACGTGGGCCGGCTCTTTGCGATCCTTGATGGCCACCACCGACTGTGATGGGGCACCGTGGGGTATGGTGATCTCGTCGCCCGCAAGCAGAGCGTCGATTATCCGCGCCGTCACAAGCGTCGGGGCAGTCGTGCCCGCGACGTATCCATTCCGGTTGATGATGACGGTCCTGGGGATGGTTGTTACATGATAAGCGTCAAACGTGGACTGGTCAGGGTCGATGCCGACCCACGTCTGTAGCGGCTTCTTCTGTAGAAACGCCTTGATCTCGGATTCCCTTTCCGGCGTAATAACAACAAACTGCACGTCTTTGCGCTGGAATTTGGCGGCCAGATCGTTCAGGTGTGGCACAGCCTCCACGCAAGGCGCGCACCACGATGCCCAGAAATTCAGCACCACAAGTTTCCCGCGCAGGGACTTCAGATCCACGGGGCTGCCGTCCGGACTACGCAGCTTGTCAACGCTGATCGCCGGCGTCGGGCTGGGCTCTACCAGGAGCATCTCAACGATTCGTTCGTTCCTGGTCAGCTTCAGACCGAGGTGATCGTGCACGGCCTGAATCAGCGATTGCGGCTTGCCTTCAGTATACTTCAACTCATAATCGTACCTGCCTCCAAGGTCGGTGTTATCGGTCACCGTCTTGCCCAGCTTCTCCTCGAGCAGTTCACACAGTCCTCTCACACGTCCGCCGACGACTGAGATGAGCCCGTCTTGTATTCGGCGCGAAGGTCGGACGTCGTCCGGCGATTGGCGCAGACCGGATGCAGGGCCGTCGGGTGCTTCCAGCACGAACACCTCCTTGTTCTGCGTCTGATAGCGAGTCTTCATCCCAAAGGTGGTCTCAAACGCCTGCTGGGCCAGCGGCTCGATCAATTCCCTGTGCTGGTTGGGGGCTGCAACCACCAGGGCGAACCTCTGATGGTCCAGCGGTGCGGGACATTCGATTCGCTTCCGGTTGACGTTGTAGACACTGCTTAGCATGGTCCGCAGTGTCGACCCGCCAACCACGATCGCCCCGGGGCTCATAAGGTAGTCCTCGCGAGTCCGTTGCGACGGGCGGACTAGAACCTGATAGAGCGGGAATCTGCCTCCGGGGTCGAGCGGATCTCGGCCTGGCCTGAGGACAAGATGCCCCGTTCTTTCGGTGAGCTGGGCGTAACCGTCAAGGCATGGCGCCGCTAGAAGGATAAGCACTCCGATGACAGGTCTTTTGGCGTTTTTCATCTTTTTCCCTCGATCGCTCAGCCGGCAGGCGTTCCCGCCTTAGTAGAGAGTATCGACCGCAAACGACTGTGCCCCTATTAATAGCAGAAGGTCCGGTTCCCGCCCAAACCCGTCGGGCGTCACATTGCCGGTTTTGCGTGGTAGACTGACCTGGCGCTTACAGCTCGGAATGACGGCCCGTCGCCGCTGCGCTGGATGCGAAAAGGCTGCCCGAGCCGGTCGGCACTGCGGCCGGGGACGACACGGTCTTCATCGCGGTGCGCAGTCGCAGTGACCAGGGGCGGCTGTTTGCGAACCTGCTAGCTTTGGCCTCGAAGGCGTGAGGGCTTCACCGGTCGCGGATTGCACGGCGGGAGCTACCGAGCCCCCTTGGGCAAAGACTGAAACCACTTGACCGCTTCACGGCCGTACAAGGGCACCACGTAGTCGCTGTGGTGCTTGTAATCCTTCCCGGGTCTCAAGCCCACCTCTCGGAGCAACCTTCGCACCTCCGACACCTCACGTCGGGTCGATAACCCAAGGCGCACTTCATAACCCTTCTTGTACGCCTTGCCATCCTGTTTGCGGCGGTCCGGGTCCGGCTCCCGGAGGTAGCCCCGCTGGTGAAACACTTCCGCGAGCATCTTCCGGGTGCCCTTATGTCGGCCGGTCCTAGACGCTGGACTCCTCTTTCTTCTGGCGGTCATGATCGTCCTCCCATACGGTGCCCCGATCAACGAAACATCGTCCGCAACGCTATATAAATCACGTGCGGGGAGCATCTCCCCTTGCTTCCCACACGATGGTTGCAGCCGCCTTCGCACCCCCCTGCTATTATGATATGATGATCGCCTTCATGTGTCCAATAGACCTCACCCAGCAACAGCGCCAGGCGGTCGAAATCACCGGCCGGAGCGTCATTGTCTCCGCCGCCGCCGGCTCCGGCAAGACGGCGGTGCTGGCCCGGCGCTGTGCATATCTGGTCTGCGACGCACCCCCCGAGGTTCGCTGTGACGCGGACGAACTGCTGGTGGTGACGTTCACCGACGCTGCCGCCGCCCAAATGCGGGCCCGAATCGTCGAGGCGATTCGCCAGAGGCTGCGAGACAGGCCGGGCGACGATCGCCTTCGCCGCCAGGCGGTCCTGGTGGACATCGCATCCATCTCCACGGTGCATTCATTTTGTCGCTGGCTGATTCGGCGCCACTTCAGCGAGGCGGGGCTGGACCCGGCCGCCGCGATGCTCGACGCGGACGAGGCCGTGCTGCTCCAACGTGACGTGCTCGATTTGCTCTTTGAGACGTGGTACGAATCAGCACCCGAGCCGCATGCTTCAGCTTGCGCGGACGTTCCCGGGCAAAGCGTACACGATACGGGAGAGGAGACATCGCGCGGGCTAAAGCCACGCGGCTCAGGCGCGGACGAACCGACCGGTCTGGGCGCGCGATTCGTGCGGTTGATCGAAAATTACGGACTGGGACGGGACACCGGGATTGCGGACGTCATCCGCCGCCTCAGCGATTTCGTCGGCAGTTTGCCGGACCCGGACGCATGGTTGGAGCTCACCCGCGAGCGTGTCGAGCAGCGTCCTGAAGAGACTGTGCTGCAGGCCGTTGCGACGCTTCACTCAGAGCTTCAGCGGCAACGAGCCCACTGCCTGGCCCAAATCGAGACCATCGACGGTGACGACCACCGGTGTTCGTTGATCGTCACGGCGATTCGCGAATACGTCGAAGCGCTGGACGGTTGGCGCGAGGTGTTATTGCAGGCCGGGTTTGGCGACCGCTCGCGGGGGGGGGGAACCGCCGCGATGTTGCAAGCGTTTGACCGCGTGCGAGAACTGATTGAAGCATATGAGTTGAAGCGACCCTACGGCGCGCGGCGGTCCAAAAACGATGACGAGCCGACGCAGGCCGCCCTCGATTGGGCGATCCGTGTCTTCGACGAGATAAAGAAGTCGCTCTTTGAGAAACGTTTGCTGCGGCGGTTCGCCCTGTTCACCTCGGCGGAATGGCTTGAGGGGCTGGAGCGGACAGCACCGTATGTCGCGACGATCGTTGATCTCGTTCAGGCGTATCGATCCGACTACGCGGCCCGTAAGCGAGAGTTGGACGTGCTGGATTTCGCGGACCTGGAGCGCTTCGCGTATGACTTGCTGTCCGGGGGGGTGGGTGGCGCGGTCTGGCGCAGCCCGCCCGCAGGAGACGGGCGTTGCTCGGCCGTAGCCCGGGCCATGCAAAAACGATTCGCCCACGTGCTGGTGGACGAGTTCCAGGACATCAACCCACTTCAGGCGGAAATCATTCGGCTGGTCAGCCGGGAGAGCGACCCGAAGCAACCGGGTAACCTCTTTGTCGTCGGCGACGTCAAGCAGAGCATATACCGATTTCGCCTGGCGGAACCGGACGTGTTCGTGGACCGATGGAGACGACTGCGCGACGACGCCGAGGCAGGTGGCGCAATCCCGTTGCAGAAGAACTTCCGCAGCAGGCCCGAGGTGCTGGACGCAGTGAATCTCGTGTTTTCGCAACTGATGCGTCCGGGGATCGGGCCGGTCGTTTACGATGAGCACGCGTTTCTTCATCCGGGCCGCGAGGTTCACAATGACGCCGAACGCTGCCCCGTCGAGTTTCACCTCTTGGAACGAAATCTTGACGCACCGGATGAGCGGGGCGACCGGGACCCCTCGCAGGCCCAGACGCTCGATGATGAGCCTCGGCCTTTCGACCCGGCGGACCCGGCACGTTGGAATTCCATTCAGCGCGAGGCGTATCTGATTGGGACACGGATCCGGGCGCTGACGGCGGATGGCGCTGCCGGGCGCGGCGCTGCGCCGCTGAACTACGGCGACATGGCTGTCTTACTGCGATCCACCAAGGTCAACGCCTCTCAGGTGGCATCCACGCTCAATGCGATGGGTATCCCCGCTCACGCGGACGCGGGGGGGGAGTTCCTCGAGGCGCTCGAGGTGCGCGAGGTTCTGGCTGCGCTGCGGGTGCTGGACAACCCGCGGCAGGACATACCGTTGACCTCCGTGCTTCGCAGCGGCATCTTCGGTGAGGCGCTGAGCGAGGACGATCTGGCTGAAATCCGCTGTCTTGACCGCACGGTCGCGTTTCACGTGGCCGTGCGGGCGTACGCCGAGGATGGTGAGGATCCGGATCTTCGGACCAGGCTGCACCGCTTTTTCGCGCGCGTTGACGGCGACAGAGAGTCCGTTCGGCGTCGTCCTCTGGCGGAGTTCTTGTGGGATTTATATGACCGCAGCGGCTACTTGGCGTATGTGGGCGGAATGGTCGACGGTTTGCAGCGCCGGGCCAATCTGATCAGCCTGCACGAGCGGGCCCGCAAGTTCGGCACCTTTCGTCAGCAGGGGCTTCACCGATTCCTGTATTTCATTGAATCGCTGGAGGAAGGAGATCGCGACTTGCCTGCCGGGGCTGCCGTGGGCGAAGCGGAAGACGTCGTGCGCGTCATGTCCGTCCACCGCAGCAAGGGGCTGGAGTTCCCGGTCGTGTTCGTCGCGGGGCTGGCAACCGCTTTGAACCTTCGCGATCGCAGCGGGCGGATTCTGTTCGAGCGTCGCAGCGGCCTGGGGTTGCGCGTGGTCGATCCGCAGAAGATGATCGAGTACCCCACTGTTGCTCATCAACTGGTGGTGGACGAGATCGAACGTACCACGCGGGAGGAGGAACTTCGCGTGTTGTATGTGGCCATGACGCGAGCGAAGGATAGGCTCATACTTGTGGCCACCCCGCGCACCAAGTTGTTGACCGAGTGGGTAGAGCAATGGGCAGTGCAGGACGAGCGCAGCGAGACCCTTGTGGGACCGGGTTTCGTGCCGGTCAAGAGACGGATTGGAAAACCTGTCCCACAGCAACCCCCCCCGTCGAATCACGCGATAATGACCGCCTCCAGTATGCTCGATTGGTTGATGCCGGTGCTGGCCTCGGCGGATGAAGGGGTCGTACATTGGCCCGGCCAACCGGCGAACGACAAGACCGTCCTCGAGGTCGCCTTGCACGATGCGGACGAGATTCGATCCTGGCGCGTGCAGCAGCAGCTCGATCCCAGGGCCGGCGAGGTCCGCGAAGCTGTGTCAAACCTCGCGCCTTTGCCGGCTTTTGAGCCGGTCCTGGACGACCATCCGCGTGTCGAGGCCGTGTCTGCCCGAATGGACGCGGTTTATCCGTCGCTGGCATCAGCTTCGGTGCGGGCCGTCATGGGCGCCGGCGAGTTCAAGGGCGTGCACGATTTCACACGGAATCCGGAGGAAAGACCCACGCCGCCGGACCGCGGTGAGCCGTTTGCAATCTCGACGGCTGCGGCGGCTGATCCTGCGACGGATCCACGGCAGCGAGGCCTGGTAACTCATCGCGTGCTCCAGCATGTGGATTTCGCGCGCGCGGTGGATCGTGACGGGTTGCAGGGCGAGCTGGACCGTCTGGCGGGCGGGGGGGTGATCACATCCGAAGAACGGGAATTGGTCGACGCCGACCAATTGGCGTGGTTCTTTTCCACGCCGCTGGCGGATGTGATCCGCCGGGCCGGCGAGCGTTACCATCGAGAGTTTGCGTACATCGCAGCGGAAGACCCGCAGTTCTTCGATACGTCGGTCGGGGCGCTCGATGCGGAGGACCTGGTGCTCGTGCGTGGAATCGTTGACGGCGTGATCGTCGCAGACGACTACATGAAAATCGTTGACTTCAAGACGGATCGCGTGTTCGGTGACGATGTTGCGGCGCGGGCCTTGCACTATCGATCTCAGATGACGTTATACAGCCGTGCGATGTCGCGTCTTTGGCGGCGTCCCGTTCGTGCGTGTTACCTGGTTTTCCTGGCTGCACGAACGGTCGTCGAGGCGGACGTATCGGATATGACGGGATGATCCGTCGCGGGGTGCGAAAAGGGATTCTTGCACCAGCGGTCTATGATCCGTCGATGTGCGTGACTGCCCCGCCGGTGCCAGGCGCGTGCCGGCCCGTTGGGGGGAACATGCAGGCGCGGCGTTGCCTCCTGCCGGCGAGCCGGCTACAGTGTTTGCAACGTCGAGATTGCTGGAGCTTTGTGAGAACACCCGCAGGTTGCCGCGTTGATTTACCTGGCGTGTTTGGATGGATAGCCGATGCGGGCGGTTGTATTCAACGGCCGACTTTCGTTTGATCCGAACCACCCTGACCCTCGCCCGGCGCAGGGCGAATGCCTGGTGCGCGTTCGCTATGCCGGCATCTGCTCGACGGACCTGCAGATCATCAACGGTTACATGAACTTCACCGGCGTGCTCGGCCACGAGATGGTCGGAACGGTGACCACCGGCCCGGCTAAATGGCAAGGCAAGCGGGTTGCTTGTGAGATCAACTGTGTGTGTCGTCGCTGCGACATGTGCCAGGCCGGGTTGGCCAACCACTGCCGCGATCGCACCGTCATGGGCATCCTCGGGCGGGACGGCTGTTTCGCCGATGCGATCGTCATACCGCAGCGCAACCTGCACGAAGTGCCGGACGCCGTCACCGATGAGGAAGCCGTCTTCATCGAGCCGCTGGCCGCCGCGTATCAGGTGCTTCAACAGTGCCCGGTCGAACCGCGCACGCGTGTCAGCGTGCTGGGCAGCGGCAAGCTCGGGTTGCTGGTTGCCCAGGTATTGGCCGCGACGGGATGCAAGCTCGACGTCATCGGCCGAAACCCAAAGACGTTAGTAATGGCCGAGAAGCTGCGCATTCAGCCGTATTCCATAGATGATGTCATCCCCAAACAGGACCGTGACATAGTGGTGGAATGCACCGGCTCACCGGAGGGGTTGGCTTTGGCCATGCAGCTTGTCAGGCCACGTGGGACCATCGTACTCAAGACAACCCACGCACCTGTGCGACGATCATCTGCCGAGCATCAAGGATCATCCGCCGGACGGCAAGGACCTTCCTTGCCCTACTGTGCGGTCAACCTGGCCCCGATCGTGGTCAACGAAGTCACCCTGCTGGGCAGTCGTTGCGGCCCGTTCCCCGAAGCCATCCAGGCGCTGGCCCGCAAGGCGATCAGCACCGAGCCGATGATCTCGCAAATCTACACGCTGGATAAAGGGCTTGAAGCTCTGGACGCCGCCCGTCAACCCGGCACGCTGAAGGTTCTGCTGCGAGTCAATCCGAAACCGTAACAGATCACACCTCGCTGGCGGAGCAGCAACGATCACCTTGAATCCCGGTTCGCAACGTCGAAGCCGGTGATTCCATGCTGGTGTGCTCGATGCTGGTGAGGGAATCCTTTCTCGCATCTCGACATGCACGGCGGTGAGCGGCTCGAGAAGGGATTCTCGATCAGGCGACAGGTGGCAAGAAACGGAGAATCGAACGGCCCTGCGGAGGCGGTTTGCCGGCGGGCGAACTCCCGCGTAAGATAGACCTTGGCGGAGTGGACGAAGGCGATCGCGTTCTTGACAGGGTAGGCCTGTCAAGGATGAGGAAAGTCCGAACTGGGTAGGGCGCGGTGGTTGCTAACGGCAACCCGGCGTGAGCCGAGGGAAAGTGCCACAGAAAACATACCGCCCGTAGGAAACGTCGAAACGTCAAGACGCGGAATGGCGACATGGCGATGCGACCTTGTATTGACTTTTTAGTGTTTTGACGTTTCGACTTTTCGACGTTTCCTACGGGTAAGGGTGAAAAGGTGCGGTAAGAGCGCACCGCGCGGCCGGTGACGGTCGCGGCATGGTAAACCCCACCGCCAGCAAGCCCAAATAGGCGGCAAGAGGCGGCCCGTCTCGTTGAATGCACAATGGCGAATGCTGAATGATGAATTCAGCGGACGTGATCTTCATTCTGAAGCCGTGGGTAGGGTGCTTGAGCCGTCGGGCGACCGGCGGCCCAGATGAATGATCGCCCACGACAGAATTCGGCTTAACCGTCCACTCCGCCGTTTTTTAGTTATCAGTTATCAGTTATCAGTTGTCAGTTATCAGCTATCAGCCGTCAGCCGTCAGTTGTCAGCTTGCCACGGGGACGAAGAAACTCAGAGGCTATCCCAGAACCCCTGTGGCACCGGAATCCCTGTGACACCCGAACCCCTGTGGCACCGGAATCCCTGTGACACCAGAACCCCTGTGGCACCGGCTACCAGCCGGTGGAATCCAGGCTGGCTGGTTACGGTTTCCGTCGCGGTTTCTATCGCTCGGCCAGGGCCGGCTCGGAATCCCTGTGGCACCGGAATCCCCTGTGGCACCGGCTACCAGCCGGTGATATCCAGGCTGGCTGGTTACGGTTTCTATCGCTCGGCCAAGGCCGGCTCGGAATCCCTGTGGCACCGGCTACCAGCCGGTGGAATCCAGGCGGACGCGCGGCGCTGAAGATGAGGCTTGATGGTCTGGAAATCCCTTGCGATGCGCGACGATGGCAACTGCCGCAGAATGCGGTCGCCGACTTCGAGAGCTTCGACGTACCGGCCTTGCTGCAAGCAATGGCTGAAAAGGTCCCGCAGTTTGCGGCTGGTTTGTCCAACAAGAACGTTGAATTCGGCGGTGCGCCTTGCCACAAACTGCTCGGCAGCTACATCCCGCCAGGCGGACAGAATCTTGCGACATTCACCGACATCCCCGCGTCGAACCGCCATACGCCACTGTCGATAGAGGTTGAGGTGAGCTACGTCGCGGGGGAGTTCGTCCGTGACCGGATTGCCGTCACTGGATCGCTGTATCTTGCGCGTGGCGGATTCCGCGTCACCCGGTGCCGTCTCCGGCACGTCAGGCTCCAGACCCCCGGCTGGTTTGGTCATCTGCTCAACCAGGCGCGGGTACGAATCTCGATTGACGGTGGCAGCTACGAGGTCATGAGCATTCGCCGGGTCGGATGCGGCCACGTCGACGGTTGGGCTGTGGGCTTCGGGTGACGTGAGGGTTTGCACGGTCCGGTCAAGCTTGCAGAGCTGCACTCTCAATTCGGACAACTGTTCCCACACGGATATCCACCAAACGGCGATACCGAGCAGGTAGTGCAAGAGCATCGCCACACCGAGCGTGCCCGCCACGAACAACAGGCCCAGCACGGCATTGAACACTTGGCCCGCCATCGCGGCGCGATACATGAAGTACAACCCGACTATCACATAGATGTGGGCGACGATCAGGACGCCCCATTTGGATCGATTCACGAATCGCGCGACGCGTTCCCGCGGACTCATACAACCATTCCCCCTCGAAGACTACCAGTATGCTGCTTGGAACCGGTCTCAATACGCCCCTGTAGCGCCAGCCTCCAGCCGGGCGCCCACAGGTCGAACACCTGCACCCTACTGTGAAAGACTATTCCTGGCATAGGAGCGTCAAGAATCCTCCCATTCAACAAACACCTCGGTCGTAACAATATCGGCTGAGGACGCGGGCCCGCCCGCGACTTTTTTCGACAAACGCTTACCCACTGAAACACCGTGCGCGATTATGTGCCACCTTGTAGTCCCGGCAGGCCGTTCCCTAATGGTCGCGGTACTGAAAGCGGCGCGAGTTCGCCGTCGGCGTCGTCTAACGCGTGATCGTGGCCCGATCGTGACGCTCGTAGTCCGCCAGGTCGTTTCTAATAGGAACGGTCACCTCCAGCCATGCGCAGTCTTCCAACGTCTTGACGCTCTCCCCCTCCAGCCCGGCCGGCAGCATGACGGTATCCCCGGCGGCAAAGGCAAAGGGACGCCGGGCGGCTTTGCAGTTAATCTCACCTCGTCCCTCCAAGACAATCCAGATCGCCATCTCATCATACGCGATGACCTGCTCGACGCCCTCGATCATCCGAACGCGCTCGATCACAAACGCATCACAGGTTACCAGCCTGGTCGCCGTTGTCCAAACGCTGCCCACGTGGGAGCGGGCTTCTCCCGGAATCGGCCCCGAATCGAACGAGATGCAGCGCAAGGCCTGTTCGACGTGCAGATCGCGCGGCTTTTTGGTCGAGGCGTCGATCCGGTCGAAGTCGTAAAGCCTGTAGGTCACGTCCGACGGCGTCTGCACCTCCGCGACCATCACCCCCGCGCCAAGGGCGTGCAGCGTGCCGCTGGGCAGGTAGTAGCAGTCCCCCTTACACACCGCAATCCGGTTCATGCAGGCCTCCGGCCGCCCACGGGCGATCGCCTCGCGCAAGCCCTGCGCGTCAACGCCGGATTTGACACCCCGATAGATGAAACCGTCCTGGGTCGAATCCAGAACGTACCAGGCTTCATGTTTGACACGCACGCGCCCGCCCATATCTGCGGCCACCTCAGCCGTGGGGTGCACTTGTACGCTGAGCGTGTCGTGGGCGTCGAGGAACTTGATCAACAGCGGGAATCGCCCATCCACCAGCGGAGCTCGCCCGGTCAGGGCGGTCCCCCACTCCCCGACGAGTTGCCGCAGGGTCATACCGGAGGCCGGCCCCTCGCGGGCGACGGTCTGGTCGTCCTCGAGGTCGGCGATTTCCCAGCTTTCGCCAATGGGCCGGCCAGGTGGCAGCGCCTTGCCCAGATTGGTCTCCAGGCGGCGGCCGCCCCATATCTTGGCCTTGAAGATCGGCTTGAACACGAGAGGGTAGACGTTCATTCTGAAGCACTCCCGGTCCACGCATTGTATCGTCCGCACGTTGGACCGCAACGGGTTGTAGGGTGCAAAAACACCCCGGCATTTTCTCCGCCCGGATTGCATCCCCCTTTGATTCGCCCTACATTCAGCTTGATGTTTTGGACACCAAGGGAGAAGCCATGACCGAAACACCGGATATGATTACCATCGGCGATTTCGCGAAGGTCAAGCTGCGCATCGGTCGCGTTCTTGAAGCGACCGACCATCCCAACGCGGATAAGCTTGTCGTCCTGAAAGTTGACCTCGGGGACGAACAACGGCAAATCTGCGCCGGGTTGCGAGGCTACTACACAAGCGATCAGCTTATCGGGCGAAACATCGTTGTGGTCACGAACCTGGCGCCGCGCATGATGCGGGGCCGGCAGAGCCAGGGCATGCTGCTGGCCGCCGGCGACTCGGACCACACGGCCGTTGTGCTGATCACGCCGGAGAAAGACATCGCACCGGGCAGTGCGGTGATGTGACGCGGCGTGCAGGCGTTTCGCCGGGCGACGGACCTTAGAGGGTGTTTAATAAGCACGTGCATCCTGTGGATACGGTGTGATGGAACCATGTTGAGCCGTCAGCTATCAGCCGTCAGCCGGAATATGGGTTGACGTCACGCAACGCGTTGCCAGGAAATAGGTTACACTCCTGTCTGCGTGCAATGCCTGTCTGCGATCGTACTCGCTCAGGCAGGCCATGTCTGTTGTTGGCCTAGTTCTACAGCGGCGCTTTTGGTTTAGCCTTTGGGTGGCAGAGCCACCAGGTTTTGGTATGGGATCGTTGGGCGATGCGGTTTCTTTCAATGTGATACTCCATGATCCCTAAAGCGTCGTCCACCGTCAGCTTCGGCTGAGGCAGGA
>Ga0114922_10001948_pt1 | contig 19489 bp, 21 predicted proteins | sample AartaG_FD_100975 | JGI IMG/M metagenome (GOLD analysis project Ga0114922, IMG submission 100975) | Deep subsurface microbial communities from Aarhus Bay to uncover new lineages of life (NeLLi) - Aarhus_00045 metaG | ecosystem: Environmental > Aquatic > Marine > Oceanic > Sediment | place...
CGGTCAAACGTGGTCTGTCACAAATGCAAAATCAATCTTAAGGCCGGTGACATCTGCTACATCACCGGCGCATCCGGCGCGGGCAAGAGCGTGCTTTTGACAGAACTTTACAAGCTCGCCCCGGCGGATGAAAGGCTCATGCTTTGCGACATCGAACTGGAAAAGGACAAGGCGCTGGTCGATTGTATCGAGGGCGATTTTTTTGAGGCCTTGCGGATATTGAGCAAGGCGGGTCTGAGTGATGTGTTTTCGGTGCTGAATAAGCCCGCGAAGCTGAGTGAGGGCGAAAAGTATCGGTATCGCCTGGCGAAGGCCCTTGCAAGCGGCAAGGGGATGATTTTTGCGGATGAGTTCTGCTCAGGTCTGGACCGGATAACGGCGGCAGTGATTTCGCATAACATCGCCAAGCTGGCACGCGAAAGCGACAAAACTTTTGTGCTTGCGAGCAGCCATGATGACCTGTTGTGCGATTTGCAGCCGGATGTTGTGGTGATAAAACACCTAACGGGCAAGACGGAAGTAATCTATCGCGACAGGAGGAGACGGGTATGAGTTTTGAGTCTTTAGTTTTGAGTGTTGAGTTGTGGAATCGCTTCGCGATGAGCTGTTCAACAAATCTCTCCGCTTCACCCTGTCCCGTCCGGGACAGGGTTTCGGTCGGGATGACATATAAGACACACGTCATTCTGAACCCAGATTTATCCCCGATGTATCCCCGAGGTGTCGGGACACGCGGGACACGCGGGGTGAGGAATCTCTTGCGTGCGAAGGATTGAGATTCTTTCCTTCGACAAGCTTGCCCTCGAGCAAAGCGAAGGGCTCAGGACAGGCTAACTCCGCCTCAGAATGACCTTGGGGCGCCAGGGTAAACAATCGGCAAAAAATCGGGCAAGCGCAACCGACGGGGACGCGCAGCGCACACGCTTGTCAGCCTGGAATCGGCGCTCGGGAATCAAAGGTGATAATCAACCTTTTATGTGCATGATGTATGCGATGATGTCTTTTCTGCTGATGATACCGATGAGCCTTTCCTTTTCCACAATGGGGACCCTTCTGAATGGATGTTTCATGAGGCTCGTGCAGAGCTGCTTGAGAGACTCGTTCACATCGACGGTGATAACACCGGTTGTCATAAAATCTTCGACCTTCGCGGTGGTCGTGCTGGAATCGTATGTCTTGTCATGTATGCTAAGTGCCAGAGCGAGGACGTCTTTTTCCGTGATGACGCCTATCACGTGTTTTTTCTTATCGACAACGGGCAGGCCGGTGAAGTTTCGCTTAACGAGTGTTTCAATTGCTTCGAGTATCGGTGTACCGCGATCGACGGTAACGACATTGGTTTCCATTATGTCTCTAATTTCTGTCAAGCTTTCAGTCCCAATCATGTCCGTGATTACCTCGGTTGTTATAATCTCAGCAATTTCCGAAATTTTATTGCTCTGCGAGTCAGATTTTCTTCGTCACTCGATATCTGTTAAACAGACCTTAAATAATCGGCCTAAAAAGGACCCTCAATAAGCAAAAAATCGCGTTTTTTTTGAACAGTGAAGATGAACGAACGTGGATGCACAGTTGCGAAGTATCTTGAAATAGTTCGTGCGGGACTTGCTGAATACAATTACTTAGGCAGGTTTCATTATCGTCAAAGCGTTGCCTGTCCGCATGTTGCGATTTACGCGCTGAAGGATACGCACCCGGCTCGGGCGAGGGTTGCTCCGGTAGTCGGCGTGATTGTTTACACGATGCCTACAGCAAACGTTGAGCTTCGTAATGTCGCGACGGGTGGGGTGTTTTGCGGTTTCGGCGACAGGCGTTTACAACTGCAAATGGTAAATAAACACATCCGCTGCATAGCGAGGGTTATTATCGAGCCGCGGTATCGAGGGCTTGGCCTTGCCGGCCGGCTTGTGGCCGAGACGATGGGCAAACTCGGTGTGCCATTTATCGAAGCGATGGCGGTGATGGGCATGGTTCATCCGTTCTTTGAAAAGGCGGGGATGAAGCGTTACCAGGCAAAACCCGCCGCTCGAAGTGTCAAGCTTGTCGAGGCGTTAGGAATAGTAGGGATAGACGAGTATGAGTTCATTGACCCTCAGGCAGTACAGGACAAGCTTGACGGTCTGGCCGGAGACGAGGCCGATTTTGTAGAGCGGCAAATGAGCAACTTTCTGCAGACCTATGGCAAACGCCGCCGGATGCCGCCGGGCATAGAACGAACAAGATACGTCCTTAGCAAATTAACGGCCCGGCCCGTGTATTACATCTGGTTCAATCCGGATAGATGTCATTAGAAAGGATACCTTCGCTTCGGCGGCAGGATACATACGGCGTAGTAAAGAAAACACGCAAGAAAAACGGCTTCCAGCGAGAGCAGGATGATGAGCGAGAAAGAAGCGGTCGATTCGGCGATATTATGTGTGCCGGCGATCTGGATGGCAGTCGATTTGAACTGTGGCAGCTCCACAATAAAGTCATGGACAAAGTTACACGCCGCAAGGACAACTATTAACAGGCCGGCGTAATCTTTCTGCATCGAAAGCAATAAGGCCGCACCGAACCATACTATGGTTACCCCGATTTCAAGGGATTCGAGGTAAACGGGGACGAGATAAATCACCCAGTAGATTAGGGCAAGGAACATTATGGATTTTGCAGTGAATATGCAAGGCAACCGCGCGGTCTTAACGCAACTGCGCTTGACCAGTGGCGCCGGTTTTGTCTCGTCAGGGTCCTTTATATATTTTGTTTGCATTGCACTACCCTAACTTTAGGCTTTCGCATTTTATGAATGCAATCCATCAAAATTCATCGGCAGATTCGACTGTAAGCTTAGGTGTTACATCACTGGTTTGCCGACAGTCCCATAATGCAGGGAAAATACCGACCTGCGGCACATCTGCACTTTTTAGAAGTCCCATAATCGAGAGGTCGGAATAACCCGGCGCCGGCTGGGACTTCACTACGTTCATCAGATGAGAGAAAGGAATAACATGTTGGAAACAAAGCGAATTGAATCGGTTGGGATTGATAAACTCATCGCTCATCCGGCTAATCCTAACCGGATGAGCGGCGGCACTTTCGGCAAGCTCACTGCACATATCGAGCGGACGGGTAATTATGAGCCTGCCATCGTTAGGCCGCATCCAAAAAGGGCGGGCTGTTTCGAGATAATCAACGGGCATCACCGCGTAGCAGCCCTGAAGAAACTCGGATGCAAAACCTGCGACTGCATTGTTTGGCAGGTCGATGACGCCGAGACTTTGATGCTGCTTGCGACACTGAATCGGCTCGCAGGGCACGATGTGCTTGCCAAAAAGGCTGAGCTTATCAAAAGCCTGAGCGGGCGGTTCAGTACGAAAGACCTTGCGAAGCAGTTACCCGATACTAAAGTAGCGATTGAGCGATTGTCCCTGCTCGCCGGGATACGCAAACCTTTGGTGCCGAGAGCGACTGGGCATAAGGCCTTTTTGAACCCTCTGGTCTTTTTCCTGACCGACGACCAAAAGCAAACGGTCACCGAAGCGATAGAAGCGGCGGCCGCCGGCGGCGGGCAAGGCACAGCCGCACAGCAAAGGGCAAAGGCAATAGTACGAATCGCCCGGACATTCTTGAGAGTTGATGCGCAGGAGGAAAACGACTGTGAAGTATAAAAAGCAAAAGCGCCTGAGCAAACGACAGTTAGCGGTGATAGATGAACTGTTCGCGGGCGGAATGGATGAGGCCGAGGTATTGCAAAGGTACAAGCTGAGCACCCGGCTGTATCGCGAGTGGCTGGCAGACAAACTGTTCGCGGATGAATTAAAGTTTCGCATCGAATCAGCCAAAAGGGCCGGCGAGTTAATCATCGCAAGGTACACGCCTGTAGCTGCGGCAAAGCTGGTAGGACTTATCGACAGCGACAAGGCCGAAACCGTCCGCAGAGCATGCCTCGATATCATGTCAGCGGGCAGGCAGCAAGACACGGCGACTACTGATTCAGCTCCTTCAAATGAAAGCCGGCCGGATTTGCCGCCGGACCTCGCAAGCAAACTGCTGGAGCTATTAGCCGAGCACACCTGATAATATGGGTGCGAGAAGAACATATAAACGCAAATCCTTGATTAAGCGGGCCGAGTGGTTATAATCATCGCCCGAATCAATCATTAAATTTCAAGGAGAAGGAATGAGTAACAGGCGATTTTACTTTAGTTGTGTTTGTGTATTAATGTTGGGTGTGTTGGCTGGCGCTATCTCGGCGGTTGACTGGCCGCAGTGGCGTGGGCCTACGCGCGATGGCGTGTGGCATGAAACAGGTATAGTCGAGAAATTCGATTCGCCAGCGCTCGAGCCCATCTGGCGGGCGGAAATCTCCGGCGGGTACACCGGCCCGACGGTGGCTGACAATCGCGTCTATGTGACCGACCGTGTGATTAAGCCCGAGAGCATCGAGCGGGTGCTCTGCTTCGATGCGAAGACGGGCGAGAAGCTGTGGATACATACTTACCCATGCGACTATAAGAGGGTCGGCTACCCAATCGGCCCGCGGGCTTCGGTTACTGTAAATGACGGCAGGGCCTACTCGTTAGGCGCGACCGGTTTTCTTCACTGTCTCGATGCGGCCGGCGGCGATGTCATCTGGAAGAAGGACCTCCGGACCGAGTACAATATCAGGATGCCGATATGGGGTATCGCCTCGGCACCGTTCGTGGATGGTCCGCTGGTCATCGTTCAAATCGGCGGCCGCAAGGGCGCCTGCATCGTCGCCTTCGACAAGGCAACCGGCGAAGAAAAATGGCGCACGCTCGATGACCCTGCAGGATATTCTGCGCCGATTATCATCGAACAAGCAGGCAAAAAAGTCCTGGTCTATTGGACAGGTGCAAATATTGTCGGCCTCGCTCCGCAGACGGGCAAGGTCTATTGGAAGTATCCCTTCGAGCCGAAAGAGATGGTGATGAATATCGCAACTGGCGTCTATGATGATGGATTTCTGTTCTTTTCCGCCTTTTTCGACGGCTCGCTCCTGCTCAAAGTCAATCCCGATAAGCCCACCGTTGAAAAGGTCTGGAAGCGCAGGGGAAAGAGCGAAAAGAAAACCGATGCTCTGCACTGCTGCATCTCAACACCGATACTGCAGGGAAAGTACATCTACGGCGTGGATAGCTATGGCCAGCTTCGCTGCCTCGACCGCGATACCGGCGACCGAATCTGGGAAAGCCTTAAAGCCGTGCCGAAGGCCCGCTGGGCCAATATCCACATGGTCAAACACGCCGATAAGGTCTGGATGCTCAACGAGAAGGGCCAGCTCATTATCAGCAAACTGACGCCCGCCGGCTTCGAGGAGGTCTCAAGGACAAAGCTCATCAGTCCCACCGAAGGCCAACTCGACGAACGCAAAGGCGGCGTGGCCTGGTCGCACCCTGCCTTTGCAGACAAAGACGTCTTTGCCCGCAACGATGAAGAGCTTATCTGCGTATCGCTCGCAGCAAAATCCACAGAAACAAAATAGTAATCCAATACAGCCCTAATCCAATGAAAGGAAAGAAGTAATGAACGACGAAATAAAATCCGAGCAAAATGAACCTGCAGAACAAACCGAGGGAACACAACAACCTGAATCACAGGCAGAACCCGCCGGGCCTGAGCAGGCGGGGGAAGGTCAAAAGCCGAGGGTGAGCAGGCTTGCGGTGTTGTCGGTTTTATGCCTTGTTGCGGCATTCGCCGTCTTGGTTATTTATCTTAAATCGGGCGAGGCTTCCTTTCCTTTGGCTCTTGAAAAGATGCTTTTGCCGGCGGGAGCTGTCGTGCTTGGTATCGCGCTGGTCGCGGGAGTCATAGCACTGGTTATGATTAAGGCAAGTGGGGGCAGAGTTGGGGGCAGGCGTCTTGCCCTCTTAGGGATAATCGTACCGATAGTGTCAGCCGCGGCATTTCTCCGGACTTCGCCTGGAACTTGCTGCGAGTGTGTACTGGTATCGCCGGCCCAGCAGTGCAGGTCAAATATTATCCAGCTCGCTGGTGAGATAAATAAGTACAGGGACGGCAATGAAGGACGGTTTCCGCAGGCCGAGAAGTGGTGCGATATTCTCCTTGAGCAGACAAAGCCCGATGAGTCTTTGTTTAGCTGTCCACACGACGAAGGCGCCCGCTGCAGTTATTCGCTCAATAAGTACGCAGCCGAAGCCGGCTCCGATTTGCCCGGGGATATGGTGCTGCTGTTTGAATCCGGCCCCGGCTGGAACCAGGTTGGTGGGCCGGAGCTTTTTACTGCTCCGCACGAGTCCAGACGCGGTAGTGCCGGAAACGTTGCCTTCGCCAACGGCAAAGCACGCTTCGTCTTCGAGGAAGATGTGGACTCGCTGAACTGGAAAGGTGAAGACAGCAAAGAAGCAGAGGCAGAGGACGAAGAGCCGGAAGAAGAGTAGGCAAGTCATTGGCTTGCAGGACAGGTAAGCCATGAACGAAACAAATACAGACCAAAACCAAAAGCTAAGAACATCAAAACTGGCAATAGCATCGTTGATATGTGTTCTGCTATCGACTTGCCTATTAATTCTATTGGTTTGTTTGCTATTACTGATTAAAGATGACATTGTAGAGATTGATTTCTTTCTTATTCCCATAGTAGTGGTAATTCAGGTTGGCATTCTCGTAGGCCTCATTCTTGGCATCACAGCCCTGATACAAATCAAGTTGAGCAGAGGCTGTTTGGACGGTACAAAAAGGGCGGCAGCGGCATTAATCATCTCAACAATGATAATAATAACAGCCTTTGGTTCGCTGTTTGCTGTAGCTAGAAAGTACGGGAGCAAGCTTGTATGTGGGTCCAACGTCAAGGGACTCGGCACAGTCATTAAAGTGTACGCACACGAATACGACGGCCGTTTGCCGACAGCAAGCAACTGGTGTGATTTGCTTATCGCCCATGCTGATGTCGATCCAAGAGCATTTCGCTGTCCAGAATCTGATGCAAGGGTGGGCGAGTCCACTTATGCCTTGAATGAAAATGTCGTGGGAATGAAGCTGTCTGAGATTCCGGGTGATGTTGTTTTGATGTTCGAGACCGGCTTCGGTCGGACTGAAGAAGGCAGGGCAGGACGCGTGAAATATCGACAATATTTTAAGCCTTTCATAGAGCGCCAGCAGTCTATAGAGCGTAAGCAGCGCGAGACTCGAAAGGGTGATGATAAAGTCTATATACTGCGCTGGAACCAGGTCGGCGGGCCGGAGGATTTAAAGACGGAGTACCATAAATATATCGGCTGCAATGTTTTGTTCGCAGATTGCAGTGCGCGATTTATAAAAACAGAGGACCTCGACACACTCCGCTGGGAGCCGTAAGGAATAGTCATTCTGAACGGAATGAAATGAAGTGAAGAATCTCAGGGGCACGAAGGACTGAGATCCTTCGTTTCACTCAGGATGACATAGTGTGCTCTTACAAGTTTTCACTGAGGTCTCGCCATGTTGGATTCTTGCTTTCAATCAAACGAATCTTTCTATTTCGAAGCCAACCTTTGATTCTCTTTTCGGCCTTGATTGCCGCTAAGGCAGTATCAAAAACATCGAAATATACCAAACGCATTATGTTGTATCTTTTGGCAAAACCCTCTGTGAGTTTGTTCTTGTGCTGGTGAACTCGCTTTTTGAGGTTGTTTGTTATACCCGTGTATAAAGTTCGCGACTTGTTTGTCATTATGTAAACGTAATGTCTTTCAGGCATTATAAAAACCTACAAAGAACTATATTCGTGGCTGATGGTATTGAGGAAGGTTAAGGTGTGCAAGTACTTTTTAGGTGGGGAGGATTGAGATTCTTCGTTTCACTCAGAATGACAAGGGGGTGGATTAGGATGACGAGGGGGTGGATCCCGATGAATCGGGACTCAGAATGATAACAACCACATGTCATTCTGAACGGAACGAAGTAAAGTGAAGAATCTCGTGCGTGCGAAGACTTGAGATCCTTCGCTACGCTCAGGATGACGATAGTCGAACGAAATAGATCCTTCGTTTCACTCAGAATAGCAAACCAACATTAATCATTCACGAAAGGAGACGGGTATGGATCACACAGAGCAGGCCTTAGCATCTTGTGATGCTGCAGCAGCATCGAGCGTTTACCAAACGCTTCGTCGGACTCGGCCGAGGACAAGGGGCGATTTGGCCAATTACATCAAGGTATTCTTAGGCATCGATGTGCCGGATGTCAGACTCTGCGGCCGGCACGCAACGCCGATGGATTATCTGTGGTATGTGTATAACCTCGACTTTGCAACGGAGCGGGTGGCAGCCTTGGAGCCTGTCCCGGGCAAGGACCCGGGGCCGGAGGCGAAAGGGATGGCGAGGGTACCGACTAACGGCGACTGCATCGTCTGGGCCAACCGCGGTGGGGGCAAGACCGATTTGGCCGCGATAGCTACGCTGCTTGATTGTATATTCAAGCCGGGCTGCCAGATACGAATCTTGGGAGGCTCAGGCCAGCAGGCAGGCAGAATGTATGAATACCTGACCAGTTTTGTAGGGAGGGGCTTTGAAGCGTTTCTGGCGGGGCCTGTGCGGAAGGAAAAATGCAGCTTTATAAACGGCTCATCGGTCGAGGTGCTCACGCAGTCGGCGACGAGTGTCCGCGGCACACACGTTCAGAAGCTCCGCTGCGACGAGGTGGAGCTTTTCGAGGAAGAGGTTTTTTCCGCCGCCAAGTTCATCACGCACAGCACCGATAGTATCATCGCGGCGATGGAGACGATAAGCACGATGCACCGGCCCTACGGCCTGATGCAGAGGCTCATCACCGATGCCGACAAAAACAATACACCTATCTTCAAGTGGTGCATGTGGGAGGTGATAGAAAAATGCATCGGCAGAAGCTGCTCGCAGTGTCCGCTTTGGTGTGACGGCGGCGGCAGGGCGAAGCGGGCAAGCGGCTATCTTAAGATAGATGACTGCATAACTCAGATGCGGCGGGCGAGCAGAGCCGGTTTTGAGTCGGAGATGCTGTGTAAGCGCCCTTCGCTTGAAAACGTGGTCTTTGCCGAGTTCGACCCCGCCGTCCATGTCAGGCCGGTCGATTACGATGGAGATTTGCCCCTGTATCGGGCGATTGACTTCGGCTTTGTGAATCCCTTCGTGTGCCTGTGGCTCCAGGTCGATTCAGATGGTTGCGTGAGGGTGATTGATGAATACCTCCGCACACGGGCGGCAATTAACGTACACGCCGATGAGATAAAACGCAGGACGCCTTGCAGCGAAGAACAGGTGGCCGCCACATTTTGCGACCCCGCCGGTGCCGGCAGAAACGATGTTACCGGCACAAGCCCCGTGAAAGAATTGCGCTCGATGGGCATACGCACCCGCTATAGACGAAGCAATATATTGGCCGGAATTGAACTGGTTCGCCGGGCACTGCGCGCAGGCGACGGCAAAAGCAGTCTCATCATCAGTCCGCGCTGCGTCCGCCTGACCGAAGCGATGCAGTGTTATCACTATCCCGACTCGCCCGGCTCCGGAGCCAACCCGGAGCTTCCCTTAAAAGACGGTGTCTATGACCACCCAATCGACGCCCTGCGATACTTCTTCTGCGGCCACAACACCGCAAAAACCACCGCAAGAAGATATTAAAATTCAAGACATGACATGTCGTAAAAACTAACGAATTTTCAAAATTTCTCAAGAATTTTCAAGATTTTTCTGGCAATTTCTTGAAGGGATACGTATAATATAGTCGATGCTTCTTAATGAAGCAGTTATGGTCCTAGCCTTATGGCTCAGGACTTGGCCTCTGATCCCGTGAGCCGCCTAATCACGGGATACTTTTTTGCGCACGCAACCTCTGATAAGCTTTCTTATGTAGTTCCATCCCCTACTTTCCACATAGGCCGACGAGAACCACCATCCGCCTGTAAATCGAGGCTCAAGCCAAATGAGATACCTTTCCTCCCATAGTACATAAAGCCTCTTTACCATGATCCTACCTGAGGGATCTCGCCGATTGCGGTCGGGTATGTGGCAGTATTCGACACTTGAAATAGTTCCTTTAATTAACCATCCAATCCAGCGAATCCGACAGGCTCGGTCCCTGTCGAACTTGCCCTTGTTGTACTGCCTTGTTGTTTTGTGTCTGCTTGTGAAAAAAGCGTGCTCAAAACGCCACTCGGTGAAAACCACTGTGTCCCCATCGTGAGCTTGTAGTTCACCTACCATTCCTTTTCGGGTCTCGCGGTCAAGGTAGAGCTTAGCATACTCTTGGAACGTTACATCTTCAGCTTCTTCATCTGACATACCAGTCAAGTCTAATAGCAGTGATGCAAGATATTTGTTCAATTTCTAACCCAGTTCTATTTTGAATATGTTGAATTTGTCTTCGCTCAAAACAGTGGGTGCTTTTAGAGTAGAACGCCCAAGCCGGAATGCTATATGGTTGGCTAGCACTTCTTTGGCTGATCCCACATTGGGTCCGTTCCAATCTGCGGCTACCGCCCCTGTGAGAAGATCGCATAATTGAGCTAAAGGGGTTTCTTTCGAACTTATTACGGTGAGGTCACGAATCCAAGCTTTCCCTCTAAGGTAACGCTCCAGGAACATCTTAAGAGTTTTGTATCGATCAGCACCTCTGTTGCTCTTATAATCCAGGAGTATCAGATATTCGTTGTCTGCCTGAAGCCACTTCTCTAACATTTCATAATAGAACTTGTAGAATGCCAATTCCCGGTCTTTTCCGTGAAGTTCCATTTTGACCTTAGCCTGCTCGACCACTATTGCCCTAAAAGAAAACTCGGTGTGGTCGAAAAAAAAGTCCACTACCTTCTGGTAGTCCGTCAGTTTTTTATCACTCACTTTGCTCCACTTGACCTCGGAGTTCAACTTGCAGGAGCGCAACAGTTGCCTCAGTTGACGAGACAAATCGGTCTTCCTGGAGCGAGGCATCTGTAAACCACCGATTGCCATGAAGCGATGATGTGCAGTCAAATCATGGCAACTTTCATCACAGTAAATCACATAGCTCAGTATGTTTGGATTTTTGCCAGCATCTGCCATAACGTTCTCCGATATTTCAACAAAAGTAATTCCGTTGGGGATGGTATATTAAGAATGGTCGGATGTCAATGTGTGCAATTCTGTTTTGCGACGAAGGGAGGATATATGTGGAAACATTTGCCAATCGGGAAAAAGTATCCAAATGCGCAGAGGTTCTGTGAGCGCAAAAAGATGCCCACGCGGTGGGGTGCGTGGGCATTGCCCTAAAAAATTGGACAAAGAAGCGGGGCCGGTAAGGAGCACCGGCCCTGCCGAGAAATAAAAGGAGGTAGAATCAGGACATAACAGCAGCGGCAAAAAATCCTCTGCCGCCAAATCACCCCCGCATAGTCACCAATATCAAAGAACCAGCCGCCGTTTCCCCTCGGACATTCCATTCCGGCAGCGGTGCCTTAAAGCAACCAATTCCAAAACCGTACGCCTCCAGCAGAAACGAACCGCTCATGCCCGAACCGGAAAAATCGCAACTCAACTCCTCAAATCCACCGCCATCGGCTTCGATGAGGCAGCCACTATCGGTGGTTGCGTTGTCGAGAATCGCCGTGATACTTATCCATTCGGTCTGGATAAGACTTTGCTTCGGACTGTCAAAGCAGTCGGCTTCCGACAAGATACTGATAGTAAACAACTCTCCTGCCGTCAGAAACGCCGCCTTTTGGTCGGTGCACACCTGGCCCCCTTCGCCGTACATCTGCGAAATCGGAGAAGCGGTTTTCGCCATACCGCCCCGCGGCAGTACCAGCGCAGCCAAAAGTATAAGTGTACAGACCCCTATCCTTGGCATGATTACCCTTTCATGTTGACAGACAGACAATACACACTGGTTCTTAAAGGACAATTCGTACCCGTTGCGACGCGGAAACGCGGCGAATCGGCGCAACAGTCCACCAGTGCATCAGCTAAGCGAGCAACAACACAAAAAGAGCAAGCAAAAACGGCGGCACTATGAGCATCGTTTTGTTAATACCCATAAACCTTCTCCTTAAACAAAGACCCTTACACCTCGAAAGGTGAAACTCTGGCGCGAACCCCCAATATCACACACACCTCTTACACAATATCCAATGGCACACAATGCCCTTGGCACACAATGCACACTGTTTGAGAGTTCACTCCAAGACCAACACCGTACCCTCCCCCATTCTGAATTGATGCCAATATTATACCACAAAGGCCGATTCAATGCAACTAAACGGCCCCAATACAGGCCACAAAGGAGATTAACCCGTTTTTTATGAACTGGAACGCGATTTTATCGGGCTGTGCCAAAAAAATTTCCGCCCCCTTGCGACCCGGCAACGCGGCGAATGACAATCACGCCGGCCAGATGCCTTTCTCCTTGCCGAATACAGGGTTGACTCCTTGTAATACAAGGTTATATATAGGATTAGCCTGCCTTGAACGGAAATCACCGACGGCGGTGCAGCCTCTTTGCCTGGAACGTGTGGACTCCAAGGGGAAAAAGGAAGTGGCCGAAATCATAGATGTGCAGATAGGTCAAGTCAAAGCCGTCAGCGGGCGGGCAATCTTAAGGTCCGGTGCCATAGGTTCCTGCGTCGCCGTTGTAGCCTATAATCCCCCCAATAAGACCGCTGCAGTAGCACACATCATGCTGCCCGGGCGGGCGCCGGCCAAAAAAACCGGCACTGAAAAGACAAAGTATGCACACGATGCTATCGATGCGATGGTCGATAAGATGGCTGAATTAGGCTCCATAGCAGGCAACGTCAAAGTGGCCCTGCTCGGCGGCGCAAATGTCCTTCAAAGGGGCGATGACACTATCTGTCAAGCAAATATCGAATCGACCCTGAGCTATCTCAAAAAAAAACATCTCGAAGTCGTGGCCACAGCGATTGGTGGAACGAGCAGAAGAAACGTTTGGCTTGATGTAGATAGTGGAGTTGTATCATATACAGAAGGCGACAGCAGCAAGATGCAGTTGTGCCGGTGGTAGCAAAACGCCGCCCGATCCTCGGTTGCAATTGTATCATCATCCCCGCGAAAGCGGGGACCCATAATCCGTGTCTAAAAACAAAGCATGTCCCCGCGGAAGCGGGGAACGGTCAGTTTGAGTTTCTTACTAAAGTTTTGCAAAAGTCCTGTTTCTTAGGCAATTAAAGACTTGGCAATATCCACCGCACTTGCCGCGTCGGGGGCGTAGCCGTCGGCACCGATCTTGTCGGCGAAGTTCTGCGTCACCGGTGCACCGCCGATCATAACCTTTGCGCCGACGCCGCTGTCTTTAAGCGTCCGGATGGTCTTTTCCATCGCCGACATCGTCGTGGTCAAAAGTGCACTCAACCCGACAATCTGGGCACCGCTTTGCTTTGCCTTTGCCACAAATTCTTCCGCCGACACGTCTGTCCCGGCGTCCGCAACTTCAAACCCGGCCCCCTTTAGCATCATGACAACTAAATTCTTACCGATATCGTGCAAATCACCCTTAACGGTGCCCATCACAGCCTTGCCCACCGGCTCGACACCGGCCTCGACCAGCTTCGGCTCAAGGATTTCCATCGCCATCTTCATCGCGCGGGCCGCGATGAGAACCTCCGGAATGTAAAACTCGCCCGCCTTGAAACGCTCACCCACCACGTTCATGCCGGCAATCAAGCCGGCTTCGAGTACTTTCTCCGGTGCGATACCCTCATCAACAGCCGCCCTTGTAAGCTCGACCGCCTTTTCGTCACCGCCGATAACCGCTTGGGCCAAAGCCTGCAAATCCGCCATTTCCAGATTCCTCAAAAAGATGAAGTTATATTAAAGTTCTCATCATGATTTTACGCCAAAGTTTTTACTATGTTTTGCCCCCCAGGTCAAGCTTAATCCCCCCGCCGGTTGACAGACAACGGAGAAGCGAACAATCTTCTATTAAAACACTTCGCGACTTGTACTTCGCAGCTCGCAGAGCGAAGTAGTAAGTGATTCCACAACTCAAAACTAAAAATCCCTCTGTGTCCTCTTTGGTCCGCCATAGCCATTGTCCGCCGTCTTGTCCGTCGCAGCTCTTGTCCTCCGAAGCCTCGTGCGAAGGAGGATGGCGAAGTAGAATGGCGAAGATGTAATCTTTATGCGAAGGATGATGGCGAAGTAGTAAGCGTTCCATAGTTTTTCGCTTTGCACTTGAACTTTTTAGCTCCCTCCGTCATCCCGCCCCATCCCGCGCCAAGTAGCAAACCGCCGGCTCTTGGCGCGGCCTCGCTTGGAACCGGTTCAATTATTAAGCACAATCCTTAATTTTGATATTGTTTGCAGTGTCGATTGTGTGCGGTGGTGCGGTTGCAGCCGAGATTGGCTGGCGGGCATCTGGCAGGGGTGGAGCTGTAGCAGCGGGCCGGGCTTTTATACTAGCCGATTGGCAAAACTGGGTCATGAATGCGTCGGCATCGAATATTTTTCGGTCTGACAGTTTACCACCAAAACCACATTTCCCAGGTGATCTGGTGTTCCATGTCTTCAAACTTTCTCCACTGGAGATGTCCATCGGCAAAACCAATATTAGCTCCCTCTGGTTGGGGGCCTGTATTGGATCCGGAATGGATCGTCTTGTTAGACCGATGGTTTGTAGTGTCCCAAAGGGTGCCATTGCTTAAACCGTACATTCCACCTGCGAGGATGTAAAAAAAGTTCCAGTCATTGAGTTCGCTGATGACAGTATCCATGATCATAATTTGGGAACCAGGATTTTTTACATCAGACAGCTTTCGTATCCATTTAGCTTTTTTACCATTTACCAGAGTATCCGGTAGTATTGAATCTCCCTCATTATCATATCTGTCGAACATGTAAATCATGGGAAGGACGCGATAATGATCACGTTGCTCGTCCTCGGTCAGCGTGCTTTCATCTCCCAACTCCACGGGGGCTGACAGATTTGCGCCTAAACTATCGGCCCAGGTAAATTGCCAGAATCTTGCATCATCATGCTTTTTCATTCTGTTAGCGGGACAGAAAAATATTTCGTTATTGCCAAAACCGGCATAACGCGAAATCACATTTGTCGACCAAAAACTCATATCCCAAAGCCACCAGCCCGAACTGCTTGTTGGGACATAATTTTCATTGCTATAGGAATAAATCGAGACGCCCAGATATTGCTGACGGATGCGGCTTGCGCAAACCGTGCGTTGAGCCAAACTTTTTGTCTTACGCAGAGCTGGCGCGAGAATCGACAACAGCAGGGCTATAATGCTAATTACAACCAAAAGCTCAATTAATGTAAATCCTCTGTTTTTGTGCATTATCTGGGATTTCCCATTATAACATTTTGTTTTCATCCCGATAACGTTCAACGATACTCTCAGGGCATCCTTTTTGCTTTCACTCATTGGGTTCTCCAAATCAAAAAAGTAAAAATGGCTTGAAAAACACCCACAGGTTCTATACTATCAAACTATTACTTTTTTGCACGAATCTATTTGGGAAATCCGGGATTAAATCTAATCACCGCCGAGATCGCGCTATGGTCGGAGGCCTCCTCGTTATCTGTAATTTCCGAATCGACGGTCTCGAATTTTCCACCCTCCGAAAAAATCCAGTCGACATAATTATTCACGGCCTCCTTCATGGGAACCGGATTTTCGTCACTGTCTTTCAAGTACACAATACTTTCGTCTCTTGAGCGGGCATTGAAATCTCCGATGGCGACAAAAGGCTCATCGTACTTTCGTCCCTGAATCCTGTCAACCAGAAGTCTGGCGCTTTTGCTTCTCGATTCGGCCGAGGCATAACTCCAGTGACTATTGTATACATAGAATCCTTTATTGGTATTTTTTTCAACAAGACGTGCAAACACGCAGTCCCTTATCCACAAGGCCCCCCAGTCCTTCGAACCGGGAACATCCGGCGTACTTGTAAACCAGAAAATTCCTGAATTCGCCTCATCGACCTCCCAGCGGTCCGTACGGTATAACAGCCGTAGCGACTCGGCGTCATCGTTATCCAGACCAAGCTCGTTTACCCCGTAGTAAGCATAGCCGCCCACCGCCTCTATAATATCATTAATATTCAATAAAAAAGCTTCCTGCAGGCCCACAACATCCGGCCGCTGCTGCCGTATAATATCTGCAATCAACACCTTTCTTCGTTGCCATTCCTTGAAATCTTCATCGTCATCGACGTCGCCTGCAATATTAAACGACATAACCTTTACTTCCAGGCCGTCTCTTGAAGCGTCCTCTCTTTTCTGCGGACAGCAACCCGCTACTGCCATAATGACTATCGAGACGGCCACTAAAATTGATAAATGGACTAAATTGCTAAAGCTCTCTTTTGGTTGCATAGTATCTCTCCTTGCAAAAAATCTGTTTATGTGTGATTTTACTATTACATGCCCCTTTTTCAATAATATCTTTTTTCAATATTACCCGCAATTTTGCATTTTAATCTTTTATTTTTGCTTTCTTCTTTGGCTTCGCCAACAAGCTGTTCTATAATACGCCCGGCATAGATCCCGACAATCAACCTCGACAAAGTCAAAAATGATTCTGCATATAATCCGGTCTTTCCGTCATTCTGAAACCACCGAATGAGGATTAAGATCTGTACCATTCTACGAGAAGGGCGAATTGTTTTTAAGTGGGTCAGGCCACATTCTTTGTGACGTTACATATTCTCAAATGTGTGTCACACTTTTTTAAGACACGGGTAACCTGTCGTCCGGTTTCACATCAAGCCAATGCAGCATACCAAGATTTCGGATAGTTGAGGCGACATCAGCTTTATCCAGCGCCGGCTTCCTTCGGTGTTTCCATTGTATTACAGCTTCCAAAACATCCACCTCGGAAACAGGGGATTGCTTGCTTTTTTTAAGTTTGTCTGCCGTGAACATCACTGTCGCAACTATTTCCGCCTGTTTTGTGTCAACCCGAACAAATAGATCTGTAGTTTTTTCTATGACAGATATATATTTTTCTAGTAATGACTTGTACTTCCTTCGAGCATCCTTGAAACTTGGACCTGTTTTAACTTCAAACATTTGTCCCCGACGTTCTTCTTGCAGAAGATTATTGTTTATTAACTTTGTTACGGCTGTTTTAACTTCTTTAGAAAAGGGCCCATAGCTCGATTTTTGATACTTGAATCCGGTTGGTAATCCTTGCTGCGTAGCTACATATGCGATCTTTTGGAAAATTGTTCTCCCAACAGGCCAATGGTATGGTTGTTTTCCGATGCGATCTAAAACCTCGACCAGCCCGATCCATGCGGGATTGAATGCCAGACGCTTTCTTTTTGGACTTTCTTTACCAGCCTTTTTAGGTTCTATGCCGTTTTTCAGAAATGTTTCTGTTAGCTCTGCAGGATTTGTGCCATATGGGGCATACACTTCAACAGGAATATCCATTTGTTTTGCCCGACTATAAATTAAAGGACCAATTACCTCCCATTCTAATTGACCGTTTCCACAACCAAGTGGAGGGATCGCAATTGAGGTTATTCCCCATTCTTTATAATGTTCCAGAAGGTAATCCAGACCTCTTTCAATATCTCTCACTTTTGAGACAGATTTCCAGTGCTCTTTGGTCGGGAAATTCACAATCTGCAGACCAAAGAGATCCTTATACACATAGGGTTGTCCAGTCTGTATTTCGTTGTGTTCGCAACGTTGTACATAATCCTTGAACATTTCCTGAAATCGTTTCTTAAACTCCAGAGCTATCCCTTTACCCATTATGCCAACACAATTTACAGTGTTTACAAGGGTTTGTGACTTGGATTTCAAAATGTCGCCTATTAGAATCTTCATAACGATCACTTAGAAGAACATATCACTTCTAATAGATACGGTCAATCGAATTTTAAGTTTCTTAAAAGCTTTCAAGGCTGTCTCATTTGCGACATAAGCACCTGAAATATATTTGGGCTCAACCCGGTCAGGAACAAGAATTTCCGCACATTTGATAGATTTTTGCTCCCAATAATCAAACTGGTTTTGTGAGTTTGTCCAATACCTGGCATAAATTTTATCCTTGTCTAATGCCGCCAATCCCTCTTTAACTGGGTCGAAGCGGGCATAATCAGCCGCTGCGTTTCTATCGGAAATTATAACATTTGGTAAATCCAAAACGGATGTATTGATACACACGACACATATCTGGTTATTTTGGTTTCGTCTTTTACTAAGCATTGGATTGTGGCCATCAAAATAGAGATTCGCATAGTCATGAAGCTTTCGTGCGCTAGGTATTTGTTTGTCGATTCTTTTGGCCTGAATTTCCTCCATTGCAATAGATTCGTGAGGTAACTTCTTAGAAAGTTTATTCGACAAGATCCCATGCTGTATAATTGAGAGCACATTTTCAATCGGTGTAATATAATATAACTCTTTTACGTCCGTCCGTTCCAATTGAGCTAATCCTCATTGTCTAAGATATTTTGCCGTAAATGTTTCAATGTACTATGGCATCGATTCGCCTGTTTCACTTGGTGATTATAGCTAATCAACCTACTATACGCAACATGTGTCATTTTATCAGTTCTCAGATTATCCCCTTCAAAAATTGCGCGCAGCGATTCCGAAACTCAAAACTAAAAACTAAGAACTCAACACTATTTCTCCCTCTGCGGCTAATTCACTTTTTCAAAGATAAATCGGTGTGCGTCGGCGTCGATTTTTATTTTGTCGCCGTCGGCGAATTTGCCTGCTAAGAGTTGGGTGGCCAAGCGGTTTTCCAGCCTCTGCTGAATCGTTCTTTTCAACGGCCGGGCTCCGTAGGCCGGGTCGTAGCCCTCGTCCATCAGTTGCTTGCGGGCATTGCCGGTAAATTCAACTGCTAAATGGCGCTCTTTAAGCCGGTCGGATAAATAACCCAACTGTATATCGACGATTTTCTTTAAGTCATCGGCACCGAGCAGGTGAAAGACGATTGTTTCATCTATCCGGTTCAAGAACTCCGGCCGGAAGGACTGCTTCAGTGCATCTTTTACGTGCGCTTCTATCTCCCAATCGGCACCTTCTTCGGCGGGTAACTCCTGAATCTGCTGGCCGGCGAAGTTACTCGTCATAATAATAACGGTATTCTTAAAATCGACCGTCCTGCCCTTGCCGTCCGTCAGCCTGCCGTCATCAAACACGCCCAATAGCACGTTGAAGACATCCGCATGGGCCTTTTCAATCTCATCTAACAGTATCACCGAATAAGGTTTTCTCCTGACGGCTTCTGTTAATCTGCCGCCCTCGTCCCAGCCGATATATCCGGGCGGTGCGCCGATAAGACGCGACACCGAGTGCGACTCCATGAACTCGCTCATGTCGATGCGAACCATGGCGGCCGGGTCGTTAAAGAGAAAGTCCGCCAGCGCCTTGGATAGTTCCGTCTTACCTACACCGGTCGGGCCTAAGAAAAGAAATACACCTATCGGACGATTAGGGTCACCCAAGCCGGCCCTGTTCCTGCGCACCGCATTACAAAGTGCTATCACCGCCTCATCCTGACCGACAACCCGCGAGCGGGAGCGGCTCATGTAGATGGAAG
>Ga0114922_10001949_pt1 | contig 19486 bp, 13 predicted proteins | sample AartaG_FD_100975 | JGI IMG/M metagenome (GOLD analysis project Ga0114922, IMG submission 100975) | Deep subsurface microbial communities from Aarhus Bay to uncover new lineages of life (NeLLi) - Aarhus_00045 metaG | ecosystem: Environmental > Aquatic > Marine > Oceanic > Sediment | place...
CGAAAGACAGGGATTTCCCCCAGCGGGGAAATCCCTTCCTGTCCTCACAACGCTCTCCTCGAGATTCTCTCGAGGAACCATGCCCGCGTTGTTCCGGATGGCTTTCTCCGGGATTTACCAGTACCCATGCCTGCTTTTTTCCTGAATAAAATTGGAAGCGTACTCTAGAGAAAAAGAAGAGGAAAAAATAAATAATAAAAGGAAAACAATTTTTTGAAAGAAGAGCGGTGAAAAGAATCAGGTCAACTTGCCTGGATTATTCACGAGTCGAGGTTGCCGCAGATACAAGGCGCAGTGAATGAAGCTGTGGTCCTTCACCGCGAATCCGCTGCAACAAAGAAGATGCGGCAAGATCGGCTCGCCTGGAGGGTAAAAAGTGCTGGTGATAAAAATAAGTTATTGTTTTTTTTGAATAGGACATCGGCAATTTTTATGAATGATTCAGGATGATTAAGAAAGCCGTTGGCAAGGATGAGCGGGCATGGTTCTTCTCCTTTGTGGAGAAGAGAGCGAAGACTGTATCCGAGCGGATTTTCCGCGCTGGGGAAAATCCGCGTGTTTTCGTATCAACTGACCTGATTCTTGCCTAATGCTCAGATGCTTAGAAAAATGGGGGGACTCTTGAGTAAGTGGAAATTACTGCAAAGTGGATTTTTCTTTAAGAGTGATGGAGAGAATATCTGTAGTAGTTTTAGTTACTTTAAAGTGTTCTGAAACCGGCAGGCCCAGCACCCAGACTATCTTATCTCCTGAAAAAAAAACCGGACAGCGGTCTCGTTTTTGTGAAGGGATGCCTTTTTCACGGAAGGCTTCCTTTAGTTTTTTCCTTCCGGGAGCACCTAACGGCTGGTAGCAATCCCCAGGGCAGCGGCTGCGAACAATTAAAGGGAACGATAGCTTATTCCAATCAAGAAAAACATAGGCCTTATCATTGAAATCATATTTATGAATCACAGCCTTTTTAAACTTCCTAGCCTCAAATCTCAAATCCGCTTCCTTTATATTAAGAATCTGTTTCCCCTCCCATTTATATTTATAATCAAGGGCAGGTAGTAATTCTTCCCTGGGAATCAATTGTCCCTTCTCATTCTTTAATACCAGGCCTTTTTCTAAATGAAACTCCTTGCCCCGACTCAGCTGAAGCACAGATTCGACATCTGCGAAGGAAATACCCCTTATATCTCCCCGAAGACGGCGGATAAAAATCCGGACAACTCTTCTTTTTAATGCCAAGGATAATTTCTCCAGACGAACAAGGTCAAGGCTGATGTCAGCTTCCTCTGCCCTAATCAGGGTCTGCGCTTTTTCATACGCTATTTTTTCAAGTTCGGCATCTTCTTCTGAAATAATTTCTGCTGTACGCCCAAGGCTGGAAACCAGCCCGGGTCCATAATTTTCAAGCAGATAAGGAAGCAATTCCATTCTTATCCTATTACGGAGAAAAGCAGGATCAAAATTGCTTTTATCCACCCGGTAGGCGATCTCTTTTCGGCTGAGATAATATTCAACCTCTTTCCGTTCTACCCTCAGTAGTGGACGGACAATAATGTCATCCACTACCGGAAAGATACCAGCCAGACCCCGTGACCCCCTCCCCCGCAATATACGCATAAGCACAGTTTCTGCCTGGTCATTCATGGTATGGGCAGTGGCGATCCTGGCACTTCCGGTTTTATTTGTGGTTTTTCTTAAAAAATTATACCGGAGCTCCCTCCCCGCCTCCTCCAGGTTTTTCCCTCTTTCTTCAGCATAAAGCTTTACATCCTTGGAGGCGGAATAAAATGGTAGAGAATATTTCCGGGAAATTTTCTCTACAAACTTTTCATCCTCATCCGACTCCTGCCTGATTTTATGGTTGAAATGCCCCACCGCAAGTTCAAACTCCCAATCCTTCCTCAGTTCCAGCAACACATGAAGCAAGCAGACAGAGTCCGCACCTCCAGAACAGGCGATCAGGATTTTATCGCCTCTTTTAAAGAGATTGAACCTTCGAATAGTCTTTCTTACAGTTTCTAAGATCATTGCTTTGACGAATTTTATGTTCTTTCTAATTTTCCGGGCTTTTCTTCATTTCCTGAAGTTCCATCTTTTCTCGGTTTCCCTCACTAAAAGGGGAGATAATGGCGGTGGAGGGAGTTGAACCCCCGACACTACGGATATGAGCCGTATGCTCTAACCGACTGAGCTACACCGCCGGATGCAAAGATTTTAACCAAATCGCCCGCTTAAGTCAATCCAACAAAAGGCAGGGAATTGCCTTATTTTTTTCAATCTTATTAAAGTTGGAAGACATGGACACGGGTAAGTCACTTCGAAAGAAAAGTAGGAAGTTACTGTTTTTATCGGACTCTTATGCGGCTCTCATTGGTTTCCAGGTGAACAGGATCACCGGTCGGGCTGTGGGCTGAAAGGCCGGTTATAGAGATAACGCTTTCCCCACTGCCGACTGTTCTAAACACTAAAGTAACGATCCTGCCTGTCCCTGTAAATCCCGAATCTATCTGATCAGTGGAAAGTCCGATAGTGCAGGTTCCACCAGGATTATTGATATGCTCAAGAAAAGACGGCTTCTCCCCCAGCCTCTGAATCACATTTCCCTTTGTTATCTCAGCCAGCTGTATTACCTGGGGATTAAAAGTAATACTCAGAGACATATTCTGTATCTCTTCCCGGGCATTCAAGTTAACATTTATCCGAAAATTTCTATTTTTCGGGCCTTCATAACGAGGAGGATTAAGAGTTACCCGGCTGATTCCTGGATCTTCCTCTCTTTCATGAGTAGTATCATCACTAACAGTCCCTCGTAGTGCAGCAGTTCCAGGATAGACCAAAGTAGAAACTCGCCCCTCTTCTCTTCCGGACAAGCTGTCTTCCAGAGGGATCCACAAAGGTTTATTATCTTCTTTACTGAGGGGGATCTTCCTGATAATATAGGGTGTGATTGTAAGCACAACATCAGTCTGTTGAATCGTCTGGTCAGTACTGGAAAAAAGACTTCCGAGCAGGGGAATGCTTTTAATGCCTGCAATCCCTTTTAAGGTCTTCCGTTCCTCATCCTTAAGCAGACCGGCCAATAGGTTTGTTTCTCCGTCCTTAAGGCGGATAATATTCTTCACTTCCCTTGTTGTAATAATGGGAAGGTCACCAAATCCTGATCCACCAAGGGCTTTGACTTTTAATTCAAGCTCAAGAGTAACCTCTCCTTCAAAATGAATAAGAGGGGTTATATAGACTTCTATCCCAACATTTTTATATTCAAAATTGGTGATCGGCTGAGAGCTTACTCCTCCAGCGGCTATGGGAGAAAATGTGGTCCTGGGGATCGGGATCTCATCTCCGACAATATATTCCATTTTTTCCCCATGCACTCCCCGCAGTCGCGGTTGGGCGATGATCTTTGTATCTGCCTCAGACTCAAGGAAATCCAGCAGAGCTGATGGGAGGGCTATCTGGTAATTTTCTGTTTTGGAAAAATCCAGCCCTGAAAGATTAAAAGCCCCTGATTCCGATACACTCTCATCATTATACTGCAGCCCGACAGAACGACTAGTCAGATCCAGCCCTAACTTCCTGATCTTTTGCCGCGATACTTCCATTATCTCCAAATCGACTATAACTTCCCCTTTGGGCTTGTCCCAAAGCCGGATCAATTTCCCGGCCAGCTCCAGTTTATCCGGCGTGTCCCTGATGGTTATGGAGTTTAATTCTTTATTGATCGATACTGTCGGAACTTTAGTCAGGGAACGGAGCTGCTGCATTATATGCTGCTGAATATCCTGTGCCGTTATATTGGATAAATAAAATGTTTTTATCCCGACCAGTTCATACTTCATGCGGTTCTGGGGAAGGTCCGGGATAATCAATATCGTTTTATCATTGATTATCCTGAAAAAATTCTTAGTAGCCATGCATAGAGTATTGACTGCTTGTTCAAAATTCAAGCCAGAAAGATCGATGGAAAAAGGCAAATCCCGAAAACTCTCATCAAAGATAAGATTTATCTCCGAATATTTTCCCAGGGCCTCAAATATGGAACGCAGGCTAATTTCCTGGGGAAACTTTAGGTCTATCTTATCCCTGGCTGTCTTAAGTTTGATAGGCGGTTCGATGCTGGTAATCTCAGGTTCTTTTTCCCCCGGCTTTCCTTCAGCCAGGCGGCGGGCTTCCTCTACAAGCCGGCGATTGGACGGATCATATGCCAATGCTTTCTTATATGTATCAAGCGCCTCAACTTTTTTCCCCTCTACAGAAAGCGAACGGGCGCGAGCTAAATATGCCAAGCTGGCAGACATCTTTGCCCGTAATAAAGCTAATCTATAAACCGAATTTTTGGGATTTTCTAAGGCGGCCTTTTCATAATATTCAATCGCTTTATCCCAATTTTTTGCCATTAGCTCTTCATTGCCCAGCTTATAGTTCTGGCTGAATGTGGCACAACTCCAAAATGTCAGCGCTATTATACAAATAAATGCTGGCTTTTTCATCGCTCTTCCCCCTCTAAGGAAACCTTCCGTGTAATAGAGTCCCGCCCGGCAAATTCAATTTCTTTCCGGGTGATATTTAATACTTTAAAATTGTCTGAAACCATATCGCCTTTTTTAACCGCTAAAGCCAGGCCCTCAAAAATAACAAGCGCAACGGTTTTTTCCATAGAGCCGACATATCCGATATATCTGAGGCTTATTGAATTGGAAGCGGCTTTTTTCCTATCTATTCCATCTGTTGGAAGTTCCTCATTCGGAATTCCCTGTATGGGGCCAATGTCTCCTGCCATTACGGAAGGATTTCTTCTCTTATCTGGCTTAAAAATATTTCTCTCCGGCGGTTTTAATTTTACAATCTTTTTGCTCAATAGGTCTTTTCTAACCAGGCTTTGGTGTTTAATCTCTTTATTGGTTTCTTTCTGGGGAATCCCATATGCTGTCCATTCCCAAATCAAGAGGCCCATTAAAAAACAAATAACCTGAAATAATGAATATCTATTTCTCATAATAATATCCTGCAACGGTTAATTTTATCTTCAGGGCTCCGCTGTTTGTATTTATATCACTAAAATCAATTTTTTCTATAACCAAAAATTTCTGGAAATTCTCCAAGTCATAAATAAATTTTCGAACCAACTGATAATGACCTTCGATATTAAAACTTGCTGTCATATTGTTGATTTTTTCTGCTTTCAACCCATTATAATTATATTTTATCCCTGGAGATGGAATGCTATTCCTTCTAAAAGCCTTCTCCAAATCCTGCCTTAAATCCTGAATAATATCTTCCTTGTTATAAAAATAATTATTCTTTAAATCCTTACTATCAAAAGAGGCTTCCTTCCACCTGTTCCATTCGAGCTTTTTCTCATCTCGACTGGTCTTTAGGTCCTGAATATTTTTTTCTCCAGCAGAAAATGATTCATTTAAGCGGAAATATCTTCTTTTTTCTCCCAACCCAATAAAAGAATAAAAAACTAAAGATGCCAGTAATAAAAGCACTGTAATTCCCAGCACTTTTCGCTCTTTCTTTCTTAAAAGATCAAATAGTTCTTTCATAGTTTAAAGACATCTCATAGATAAATAATCCGTTTTCGGCTTTCGACTCATTGACTAATCTTATATTCCTAAATCTTAATGTGTTTAAATTATTGATCAGCTTGAGAAGCCGGCCTAAATCAGGAGAAGCGACTTTGACTTTGACTGAAACACTCGCGCCGTCCATAAATTCCGGGTCAAAAGATACCAGATAACAGGCTTCAGGAAGAGTTCTTTCGAAAATGGATAAAAAATCGACCCAGGAAAAACTTTTCTTATATATAATACTATTGATCATATCCACTTCTCCTTGATTCTCCAAAGAAGCTTTTTCAATTTGATCAGTAAATTTATTATCCATACTCTGAATATTTACTTTTATGTTTTCAATTCTATTAGTAGCAGCAGTTATCTTTTTAGATTCAAGCCTGTATTTACTATAAACCACTCCTCCGTAAATGGAAAAAATCAGAGTTGCCCCTCCCAGTAAACCGAAAATGAAATAAAAAAGCCTCCGGTTTTTTAGAGGACGGCTAGCAAGGTTTAAATATATTTTTTTTCGCGCCTTCATAGTACTTGTCCTATCAAGGGGGCTAAAATCCTCTTCTCAAAAGAAGGTATTTTCAACTTAATTGATGATTCAATAGTTTTAATCGGAATATCAAACTTTTCTTTAAGCTTTTGCAGTATTTCTGTATCCGAACCCAACACCCCGAGTCTGATTATTAAAGAACTGATCTTTCGATTTTCCTTATCCTCAATGAAATTAGCAGTATTAATGATCTCCTGCTGTATATTTTCAGTTTTCTGCTTCAGGGCTTCAGGAACTTCAGTTTTGGCCGCCAGAGTCTTCTGCCGGTAAAAGGCTATCTCAGAATTGACAACCACTATCATAGTAAATGAATGATCTTCAATATTGACCAAGGCAAAGTCTTTCTCTTTCTCTGAGGCAAGTAAATTAATCAGGCCTAAAGAGGGCGCTCCGGCCATCCTGATTTTCAACTTCTGTTTGTGAAAAAATTCTTCATATTCCCTAATAACAGCTTCTCTGGCAATGGAAACAAAAACCTTTCCTTTGTTTTTTGAATGGATTAGATCATATGATATCCTGTTGTCTTTCGGCATCATCGGCATTTGTTTTTTTATTTTAAAACGGATGTACTCTTCTTTTTCTTCCGGGGAAGGCGGCAGCGATTCAAATGGGAATATAAAGATTTTTTGAGACAGTTCCGGAAGCAAGAAAATAACTTTATGCTCTGAGCTTTTCAACCGGGCTAAACCTGCTCTCATGCTTTTTTCAAGGGAGGCGGAATTAGTGATATTCTTTTTATAAAAAGAAGGCTCCACCACATTCTCTCCCAGCGGCTGAATAAAAAAAGATTTAATTTTTTTATCTTTGGCTGATAAAAACAAGCCGCTGAGATAAGAAGAAGAAAACTGAAAAGCAGTCAGCGTCATAGGAATCCGAGTGAAAAAATCCCTTAACCTCTCTGTTATCGTTTCCATCTTACATATTCTCGATTAACCTGAATCATTCAACAAACGTAGCTTTATTTAATTCTGTCAGACTGGTTACTCCATTTAAGGTTTTTTGTAAACCTATTTCCCGTAAAGATATCAATCCTTCCTTTTTTGCCTGTTTTCTTACTTCAGAAAGCGGCTTTTTATCCATAATCATCTCTCGTATTTCATCCGACAGTTCAAGAAACTCGGCAATTGCAGTTCTGCCCTGGTAACCGGTCTGATTGCATTCCGGACATCCAGAGGCCTCGTAAAAAACTTTGTTCTTATATTTAGCCGGGTCAAGTCCGGATTCAAGCAGTTTATTATCACTTAATTTAATCTTTTGCTTACAGTTGGGACAGAGTACCCTTACTAACCTCTGAGCAAGGATACAGTTAAGGGCGGAAATAAAGCTGAAAGGATCGACCTGCATATGCAGAAAACGTCCGATAACATCAAAAACATTGTTGGCATGAACTGTTGTAAAAACCAGATGTCCGGTCAGGGCTGATTGGATAGCTATCTGAGCAGTCTCAGTATCTCGTATCTCACCCACCATGATCTTGTCCGGATCATGCCGTAATATCGACCTTAATCCTCGGGCAAAAGTAAGTCCCTTTTTTTCATTCACGGGAATCTGGGTAATACCATCGATCTGGTACTCAACAGGGTCCTCAATAGTAATGATCTTGTCCTCAGGTGATTTGATCTCCGTTATGGCAGTATAAAGAGTCGTTGTTTTTCCACTGCCCGTAGGTCCAGTAACCAGCACCATGCCATAAGGTTTTATTATATATCTTTTGAACCTCTCCAGGACATCATCGGAAAATCCCAGGAGAGATAATTTCAGTTCGGAAATAGCTTCAGTGATCATATCTTTATCCAAGACCCGAATAACAGCATCCTCTCCAAAGATACTTGGCATGATAGAAACACGAAAATCAATAGTTTTATCTTTGATCTTTAAGCGGAATTTCCCGTCTTGAGGCACTCTTCTTTCTGCAATATCCAGGTCAGACATGACTTTTATACGGGAGATGATGGGCGCCTGGAATTTTTTATCGATCGGCTCCATTGCATTGCCTAATACTCCATCAATACGAAACTTGATGATCATCCCTTCTTCCCGGGACTCTATATGGATATCACTGGCTCGCTTCTGAACTGCAGTGAAAATAATGGAATTAACTAGTTTTATTATGGAACCATCCTGGTCAGCTAATCTCTCAACCGAAATCGAATCTTCCTGATCTAAGCCATTTTTATCCAAAACCTGGACAACATAGCCTTCAGTTGCATCTTTTAAAACCTGAAGCGCTGTTTCACTTTTTCTGAGCGCCTCATGGATTCCCAGTTGAGAAGCAGCAAACACAGTAATTTTTTTTCCACAAAAGGACTCTATTGAATCAATGATAGAAATATTTGAAGGATCGGCAACAGCTATTTTCATAATGTTTTCATCTTCTTCGAGAGGTATAAAATCCGAACGGTAAAGAAAATCGACCGGGAATGATTGAACCAGTTCCCGGTTAAAAACATATGACGAAAGGTCAATATAAGTAACATTGTATCTTTCCGCCAATTTCCTAGTCTTCTCTTCTGCAGCTATAAGATTCTTTTCGAATTCTTCTTTTTTGTTGTTTTTTTTCACCTTACAACTCTTATTAAATTAAAAATCGGAATGTAGACTGAAAGGAGCATCAAAGCCACAATCAATCCCATGAAAATAATTATAAGCGGTTCAAACAAGGAAACAAAAGTATCAATCTTGTCTTGAATCCTGTCGTCATAAACCTCAGCTACTTCTTTAAGCATACCGTCAAGATTGGCTGAAGATTCTCCGATCCGGATCATATCCAGAGCCAAAGAATCAAAAAAACCAGCCCTGTCGATCGAATTTGAAAGACTCTCCCCATGTCTTATAGAGTCAGCCAGGTTTGACATTCTTTTTCTGAGGTACTTGTTTGGGACAGCCTGACAAGCGATACTTACAGCTGATATGAGAGATATTCCCCCTTCAAGCAGAAGCCAAAGGGTTCGGGAGAAGAGGGCAACAGCAGCCTCGACCCAGATTTTATTGGCATATGGGATCATCATTTTAAGCCTGTCCAGTCGGATTTGGTTTTTTTCCTTGCGGCCCATCAGGATAAATACAATCGCTAGAACAGCAAACAAAATAAGGCCGACATAAAAACGCTTTTTGATAAACAGCGAAAACGATACCAGAGCTGAAGTAATGGCGGGAAGTTGAGCTCCGAATTCAGTATAAAAATTTGAGAACCGGGGAATGATAAAATTCATGATCACTGCCAATAGAGCAAAGGAAAGCCCAAGAAGAAGGGCCGGGTATATCACTGCCCTTTTAATACTTTGCTTTGTCCGGGAAATAACTTTTTCATATTCAATATAGCTATTGATGGTATCAGCCAGGTTCCCGCTTTGTTCCCCGGCCATCAAGGCTGCAATATATACAGTGGAAATTTTTTCTCTGCATTGAGAAAAGGCTTTTGAGAGGGACTTTCCATCCCGGACATCATTTCCAATAGCCATAAGCAACTCTTTAAGACGAGTATTTTTTATTCGGCTAGTAATAATCTCTATACATTTGAGGATCGGATATCCAGCTTTAATAAGAGACACAAGCTCCTGGTTAAACATGATGAAATCTTTGCTTTTAATCTTCTTTTCAAATGGAACATCTAGGATATCTATGCGTTTCCAATCCCGTTTTATCGATAAGATGCAAAAACCTTTTGTCTCAAAGTGTTTTTTACACTCATTCCTTGAAAGAGAAAAAAAAGATTGGGAAATAACCCAACCTTCTTCAGTAGCTAATCGGCATAGAAAATATGGCATTATTAATCGTTCTATCTATGTTATGTTAGATAATCCTCCAATATTTGTCAATATGTCTAGCCTGATCTATTCATAAATAAAGACACCGCCATTTATTTATGAATAGATCAGGCTAGTGATAGGTTGACAAATATATGTTAAAGTTCTAATTTAGAAGAGTGAAAAAAAAGACATATATCTCGATTTTTCTGCTTTTTCTAATACTGGTCATCATCACTTCCTTCAGCATAAGTGCTGCCAGCTTCGAGTCTCCCCCTCAAACCGTCCAAGATAAGGAAGATGACTATATGAGTAACATCCTTTTAAGAAATACCGAACCGCTAGGCCTGAAAGAAAACCCTTCCTTGAGGAAATTCCTAAATCAACCAGGGATAAAATGGGCCATAAGGGCGACGAAAACCTCTATATTAAATTGACAAACCCTATATTTTTAATAAATGCGATTTAACCTGAATTATTCATAACAGGTTTTTTTATGAACAAGAAGATATATTTTGCCATCCTCCCGATTTTAGCTCTGTTGGTCCTGGGCGGTTTAAATGTCTCAAAAAAAATAACCTGGCGAGAACCTACTGACGGAGTCATCTGGAAACAAAAACCAAACGGACTTACTGCTGTTAAGGTTGACAAAAACAGCCAGGCCTACCTGCAAGGCGGCATCAAGAAAGGGGATATTCTTTATAAGATCAACGGTAGCCCGGTCCAAAATCAAATCGATGTAGCAAAAAAACTGTGGGAAGCAGCAACTCTCAACCAAAAAGCTACTTATGAGATCGTCCACGAGGGTTATCTGACCACCCCTGCTTTATTCATAGCTCAGAAAGGGACTAATCTGATTTATTTCTACCTGGCCCTTATTGGGCTTACAACTCTAGTCATAGGTTGTATTGTTCTTTTTAAAGCCAGAAAGCCGCTTTCCCTGCCGTATGTCTTTTTCTTCCTAGTCTCACTAGCATTTTACACTTATCACATCTATTCCCCTACCGGAGAACTCGACCTCCTTGACAGCGTATTTTACTGGCTGGATAAGATCGGTTTCCTAATATTCCCCCCATTGCTACTTCACTTCTTTCTTATCTTCCCTAGACGAAAAAAAATCTTTAACGATAAAATATCATCTCTTAATCTGCTCTACCTTCCGGGAGCTGCTCTTCTTATAGCCAAGATATTCATTCACTTACCAAATATTCTGAAATTAAACAATAATTTTATCAGTCAGTACTACCAAACCACTGAAAAGCTTGACCTGCTCCATTTTGCCATTTTCTCATTAATTGCCCTCGCAGTTATTCTTAATGACACCCTGAAAGCCTCTAATGTTATCATGAAAAAACAGTTGAAATGGATCGTCTATGGACTTGGATTCGGAATTATCCCTTTCACTTTTTTCTATATTATCCCCTATTTATTGGGACAAATTCCCCCGATGGCAGCTGAACTCACTGTTGTTTTTCATGCTTTAATTCCCCTGACATTTGCCTACTCTATATCCCGGTACAAACTTATTGATATAGAAATAATTCTTAAAAAAACCGTCCCGCTTATCTTTTCTTATGTTTTTATCGCTCTTTTGTACTTTATCGTCAGTTCCCAGACAAATATTTTTCCAGAGAACAAACTTCAAGCACTGATTTTAGGAATTCTTGCTATAATCTTGGGGGCAACTCTGTTCACACCAGTAAAAAAACTCTCTCAAGCTCTGATAGACAGAGTTATTTACAAAAGAAGCTATAAATATAGAAAAACTCTGCTTACTATAAGTCAAGAAATCAGCCGGGAAAGAAACCTACAGAAATTATCACAATCGCTACTGGACCTCATTACCAATGCCCTCTCTTTAAAATATATCGCTTTGCTTTTACCAGAAGACGAGAAGGAGGGATCTTTTATAATCCTGAAATCTCTCGGGAAAACTACCTCAAATAGAACCAGGATTTCTATTGAAGAAAAGCTTTATCATCATTTAAAAAAGATAGAATTCATATCTGAATACTCTTTAAGCAACAGAAAAGACCTTCAGAAAAGTTTTCACAGTCTGTCTTCTTACGGATTTTTCCATATGATGCCCTTGACCGTTGAGAACAAACTGATCGGCTGCCTAGCCATGGGGAAAAAGCGCGACAATACGCTTCTAAGCTCTGAAGATTGGGAACTGTTAAGAACAATATCATCACCAATGGCTCTGGCGCTTGAGAACGCTTATCTCTATGAACAGGCAAACATCCGTGCCAAAGAACTGGAAAGGCTCAAAGATTATAGTGAAAATATTATTGAAAGCCTTACAGTAGGGGTCGCAGTTCTTGACCAGAATGGGGAAATCACTGGTTGGAACCGGGTATTAGAAGAAACATTCCAAAGAAAAAAAGAAGAAGTATTGGGGAAAAAATTAATTCATATTATGGGAAAATCCAATTATTCAGCTCTGTTTCCTCCAGATACTCAACAAGGATTCCGTCTTATGAGTGAAATATCGATTAAGATCCCTTCTGGCGAAGAAAAAATATTTGACATCGCGAAAACTCCTTTACTCGATAACACAATGAATCCTTATGGGACCATCATAGTATTTGAAGATACAACAGAAAAGATTTCTCTGCAGCAACAGCTCATCACTTCTGAGAAACTTGCCTCAGTAGGGCTGCTCTCAGCCGGTGTTGCCCATGAAATCAATACTCCTTTAACCGGTATTTCCAGTCATGTACAACTGCTGCAAAAAAAAATGTTGGAATCTCCTCATTCTCAAATATTGAAAAAAATTGAAGACCAAACTGAAAGGGTTGCCCGAATTGTAAAAAACCTGTTGAACTTCGCACGTAATCCATCGGAATCAATGCTTTACCAAGTCGATTTAAAAGAAACCCTGGAAGGGATCATATCACTTATTGATTATAAATTAAGAAATTTAAATATCCGCCTGGAACTGAGCTTGGATTCTATCAATCCTATCTGGGCCCATGGGGAAAGACTGCAACAGGTATTTATAAATATTATTTTGAATGCAATAGATACTATGCCGGACGGGGGAACCTTGATAATTGAACTTTCCAAAAAAGAGGATCAGGCCGTTATTAAAATTCAGGACACCGGGACCGGAATAAAAGCTCAACATCTACCAAACATTTTCGATCCATTTTTTACTACAAAAGGTATCGGAAAAGGAACCGGTTTAGGTTTATCAATCAGTTATGCTATTATAAAAGAGCATGAAGGTCGTATATCTGTAGAGAGTAAAGTTAAAAAAGGCTCGACCTTTAAGATCTTCATACCTATGGATTTAGATAAAAATGAAAAGCCTTAAAAAAGAGAATACCTCATAAAGGAAAATGAATAAAATTGGATTGATTCATATTATTGATGACGAATCTATTATTCATGAAGTCTTGGGAGAACTTTTTACTTCTGAGGGATACAAAATAGAGAGTTCTTTCAGCGGAGAAGAAGCTCTAAAAAAACACACACCCGGAGCATTTGACCTGACTCTGCTCGACCTTTTAATGCCTGGAATAGATGGAATAAAAACCCTTAAAGAAATAAAAAAATCAGATCCTAAAGCAGTAATAATAATAATAACTGCCTATGCTTCTGTAGAATCAGCCATCTCGACCATGAAAATCGGCGCATTTGATTACATCCAGAAACCCTTCAAACACGACGAACTGCTTCTGACTATTCAAAGGGCTATTGAGCATAAAAAACTTCAGGAGGAAAATCTACGTCTTAAAGACCAACTCAAGAAGAAATTCAGTTTTAATAACATCATAGGTAAAAGCAAGGTGATGCAGGACGTTTTTGAGGTCATCAAAGCTTCAGCTCCCACCCGCAGCACCATACTTATTCAAGGAGAGAGCGGCACAGGCAAAGAACTGGTCGCACAAGCGATTCACCAAAACAGCGACCGGCACAATTTTCCCTTCATCACCGTCAACAGCGGCTCTCTCCCCTCGGACTTACTGGAAAGTCACCTTTTCGGCCATGTAAAAGGAGCATTTACCGGGGCAGTCAGCCAAAAAAAAGGGCTTTTTGAAACAGCAGACCAAGGAACTATCTTCTTTGATGAAATTTCCGCCATAAACCTGGAGACTCAGGCAAAATTACTTCGAGTCATGCAGGAGAAAGAGTTCATGCAGCTGGGAGGCACCAAGACTCTAAAAGTCGACACAAGGCTGATAGCGGCAACCAATACAGAGCTGGAAGAACTGATCCGGGAAAAACAATTTCGAGAAGACCTTTACTACCGCCTGAATGTAATTAAAGTTGAGATTCCCCCTCTTCGGGATAGAAAAGAAGACATCCCTTTGCTTGTTAAACATTTTTTAGCTATATACAGCAAAGAAAACAATAAAGATATTCAGGAAGTTACAGAAGAGGTTATGGAGATATTAGAGGAGTTTCACTGGCCTGGAAACATCCGGGAGTTAGAAAATTTAATTGAAAGAGCTGTTGTTTTTAGCACATCTGATATTATCACCCGGGAAAACCTCCCTCCACTTCTGCTTTCATCAGACCCTGAAGAACCAATAAACATCTCACTTCCAAAGGGAAACCTTCACTTAAAAGAACAAATCCTCCTCTTTCAGAAACATGCCATAATCACTGCCCTTAAAAAGACCAATGGCGTACAAACAAAAGCTGCTGCCCTGTTGGGACTCAAACCCACTACATTGAATGAAAAAATAAAACGCTTTAAGATCGATACAACTGACCTGCCGGATTAAACAGCTATCAGCTATTTCAAATAGAAAGTTCCTGGAACCGCTTTGTCCGGATTAATCTTTATATTCCCCGGCTTGCTTATTACCCTAAATTCACAGTTGACGACCCTATCATCGATGATAATTTTTTTGCGTATTTTTTTCCCATCTTCTCTCCATTCCAGCCACAGAGGAAAAACAAACAGATCCTTAGTCTGAACAAATTCAAATTTAAGGACACCTCCATCCTCTTCAGTGATAATGGAATGAAATGCTCTTACTTCAGGAAGCTTATAAGAATCAAACCATTTTTCAAAAAATAATTCCAAGTCCTTTCCTGAGACATCATGAAAAACATTCATAAATTCAACTGTTGTCGCAGCGCTGTATTTATGCCGGCTGAAGAACCTTTTTATTCCTGCAAAAAAAAGCTCATCTCCCAGTAAATCCTTTAACATATTCAAAACTAATGCTGCTTTATTATATACAATAGCCTGATAAGCCTCATAGTTGAAATGACTTATCCGGGAACCCATTGTTATTCCACCCCAGGTAGATTTCTTTTTAATCCCGCCGGAAATCTTTTCTAAAATTCGATTATAAACTCGATCTCCGTATTTTTCTTTTAGAAAAAGAATCGCTCCAAACTGGGATATTCCTTCGCTAAGCCATATATCCCGATATGAATTCCAATCCAAACCGTGACCCCACCATTGATGCGCTATCTCATGCGCTAAAAAATATTCCTTCCACCGGGATAGGTCCACTGGGCTGTCTGTCCTTCGCCTTTGTCCAGGATTGGATAACATAGGCGATAATTCATTCAACACGATAAATGAAGCCAGACTAGACCCTCCGCGTGTATCCCATGGCCTTTTAATAATCCATAGCTTCTCATAAGGAAAAGTACCAAATATCTTTACATAAAACTCCAGAATATCCCCTGCGCCTTCAAACAAATCCCAATTATCAGCATGAGAATGGCTGGCTCGGGAATATCGCAACGGAACCGCATATGCCCCTTCTTCGATCTTTGTTAATTTGCCAACCAGAAAAGAGAGGTATTTTACCGGCTTCTTCGATTCGAACACAAAAACAGAGCTTCCCATTTTCCCGACATCTTCAACGTCTTTCAGCCCTTGCAGCTGGTATTTCTCAACTAATTTGCCATTGGAAACAGCTTGATAGTCGGGTGGGACGGTCACCTTAAAGCGAGCAGTAAAATAGTCCTCATCCGAAGTCAAAGGATACCAGTAATCAGAGCGAGTATATAGATAGGTATCATATAAGCGATTATATGCCGCCGTCATCTTTTGAATATTATCAGCCTCTTTTTCCTCTGGTTTTAAAACCGAGGAAGGCAACTTGCCCCGGTAATAAACCTCAATAAAGCTTTTCTGTCCCCTTGAAGGGCGTTTGAGAAAGTAAATATAAACAATCTTCCGTAAATCATCCTTGGTGTAATACAATTCCCGCTGATTTTCATCATTAATACGCAAAATCTCAAACTCTGGATTCAGCATTAATTTAATCCCATCCAGCAGCCCGACCTTGGTTTCTATTTTGATCTTTGCTTTTCCAGCAAAAAACATTTCTTCCGGGTTATAGTTAATATCGATCTCATAATTCTTTACATCAAACTTCTGCCCAAAAGAAATAAAAAGCCTATTCTCCTTCTTATCAAGGGGGGGGGAATAAAGGCTAATAATCCTGTTTTCCTTCCATTGATAGAAGTTTATTTCATCATCGGAAAAAGGAGAATAAATATAGGAAATATCACCTAATCTGGCCCCTTCAAACTCGATCACAGCTTCATCCCCCTTTGGCAATAAGGACAAGAATTCCTTGTCTAAAGAATTTTTTACTGTAAATGAGCGGGAATAATGTTTTGTGAAAAGTGAATAGGCTTTTTTTCTTACTGACTCAGACACAGGCAGGACTTCATCGGTTTTTTTAATGATTCTGGTATTTTTTTTAAAAACAGAATCTGAGAAACGCAAAAAAACATAATCCAGTTTATCATTAAGAATCCTGTTTTTGTATATCAATTCAAGTTGATGCTGTTCCCTGGGATGAGAAGGCGAAAATGTCATTTCGCCCTTGCCAGTCACAATAAGAGCAGTCTCCAGGTCAGGGATATTATCATAGAACAGGACAGCGTCCTTAAATCGGATAGAAATATCCTTGTGTTTAAACTCAAAGCTTTTCACCTGTTCAGTCCTTTCTGAAGGAATTTCAAGTTTAAAAAGCCGTTTGCTTTCTCCTAAATGCTCATTATTAGTAACCTGCCAGGAGCTTTTTTCCCTGATCAAAGTAAGCTGCCACAATTCAAAGATCACTGAATAAGGATTTCTAAAAAACATTCTCAGATATACCTCTGGCGCACCCTTTTTTTCGCTGCTTGCGGAAACAGGATAGACCGATACTGTATCCATCTTAAAATCCGCAAACATACTAAATATCCTAGCTTTTTCCAGCGCCCGGACTTCGGGTGAGAATAATTCAAGATATAAAGGAATATCTTTTGCTTCCAACAACTCCTTTATCCTGGAGATAAAAGAGTCCAAATCCTCTATCTGTTTATCCTGGGCAAGAGCTAAAATAGCAATCCCAACCAGAAATAAAATTATACATACAGGAAAAATCCTCTTTCGTTTCATCTTATCTTTACCAATAAAAAAACTCACACTTTAATACGCCGTTCCTCTTTTACTACATTTAATACAATATGAGTTACAGACCTGTCAACATATTCACTCGCCAAAAGATTCTTAATAAAATCATTCAGGTCAGGGCTGTCCCGGAAATATCCAATAACAATAGAATCCCATTCTCCAGTAATATCATATACAGCAGCTACACGTGAGTCCTCCGCGATATTCCTCTGTGTTTCCAATAATTTTCCCTGAGAAATTCTCAATGCAATAATCGCTATCATCTTTATGCCAAAGTAATCCATATCCACAACCGGAATATATCCTTTTATGATCCCTGATCTTTCAAATTTCTTCACTCTATGAATAATAGAAGTGACAGAAGCCCCTGTTTCTCTAGCGATTTCCCGGAAGCTCCTGCGGGCATTCTCATTTAAGGCCCTGATTATCTTTCTATCCATATCATCCGCCATGTTTTCTTCGGCCTTTGTCTTATTATTGTTCATTTTTTTCCTTATTTGTTACTTTTATAATTTATTTTCTTGACAATTATATTATTTTATTTAAAATATATCAACAATTGTATAAATAAGAAAAAAACCGACTCCCAATTGGAGGGATCATGCGAGAAATAAATTGGAACTGCAAAAAAAAATTTGGGTTTAAAGATGAAGAAGAAGTACTGAAAACAGTATTCGATCCGGATAGTAACATCGAGTTTATCCGTATCATTTTCCCCGATATCCTTGGAAGGCGCATGGACTTTTCCACTCCGGTGAACGAACTGGAAAGAGTTTTTAAAGAAGGAAAAGGCTTTGATGGCTCATCAGTCGAAGGTTTTATGCGTATCGAGGAGAGCGACCTTGTTATAAAGCCTGATCCCAAGACTTTCCGGGTAATTCCCTGGGAATACCAGGGTTTTAACGAAAAAACCAGATGGCAAGAGGCTATAATGTCAGGAGATATTTTTACTCCTGAAGGGAATCCCTATGACGGGGATTCACGTTATGTTTTAAAAAATGCTCTAGCTTTGGCAAAAAAGGAGTTCGGAATCGATGACATCAAGATCGGGCCGGAGCTCGAGTTTTTCCTTTTCCCTAAAAAAAACACAGCCGAACCTCTTGATGACGGGGGCTATTTTTTTGGCGGCCTGCATGGAGAAATCCGAAAAGAAATTCAACTTCTTCTAAAAAAAATGGGCATAGATTCTGAATATGACCACCATGAAGTCGCCAATGGCCAGCATGAAATCGACCTGAAATATCTAAGCGCCCTGGAAATGGCGGATGTAAGCATGCTGTTTAAGTATGTAGTTAAAAAGGTCGCCCGTATGCATGGCTTGTATGCCACTTTTATGCCCAAACCTTTAAACGGCCAGAATGGAAGCGGAATGCATGTACATCAATCGATCTGGAGAAAAGGAAAAAACCTGTTTTTCAGCTCAAACAGCCCTTACCACCTGTCCCAAAAAGCCCGCCACTACACTGCCGGGCTTATGGAGCATTCCCAGGAAATCTCCGCTGTATTCTGTCAATGGATTAATTCATACAAACGATTGATCAAAGGATATGAAGCTCCGGTTTACATCGCTTGGGGGCAAAGAAACCGTTCCGCTTATATCAGGGTGCCTGAATACCAGCCGGGAAAAGAACATTCCACTCGTATTGAACTAAGATCACCTGACCCGTCCTGCAACCTCTACCTGACATTCGCAACCATGGTGATGGCAGGGCTGAAAGGAATGCGGGAGAAATACGATCTTGCCGACCCGGTCGAAGAAAACATTTATGCAATGTCTAATGCAAAACAAAAGAGGCTTCATATCAAAACCCTTCCGCCTAACCTCACGAAATCTTTGGACTATATGAAGAAAAGCGCCCTGGTCAAAGAAATCCTGGGAGAAAATATCTTTCACAAGTTCATCGACAATAAGCATTGGGAACTCCAAGAATATAATAAAAATGTCTCCCAGGAATACGATAAAAAAGTGTCAGAGTATGAAATAGAGAAATATATGCCGGTTCTGTAGCCTGCATTATTCACGAGGAGTTCCCCCATTTTTTTAAGCTAGTGAGTCTTAAGCAAGAATCAGGTCAGTTGATACGAAAACACGCGGATTTTCCCCAGCGTGGAAAACCCGCTCGGATACAGTCTTCGCTCTCTTCTCCTTGGAGGAGAAGAACCATGCCCGCTCATCCTTGCTAACGGCTTTCTTAATCATCCTGAATCATTCACAAAAATTGCCGATGCCTATTTAAAA
>Ga0114922_10001950_pt1 | contig 19482 bp, 16 predicted proteins | sample AartaG_FD_100975 | JGI IMG/M metagenome (GOLD analysis project Ga0114922, IMG submission 100975) | Deep subsurface microbial communities from Aarhus Bay to uncover new lineages of life (NeLLi) - Aarhus_00045 metaG | ecosystem: Environmental > Aquatic > Marine > Oceanic > Sediment | place...
AAAAAAAAGAAAATATCACATTTTGGGACAAATTTTTCAAGGGCGGCTTTTTTCATTCCTGAGAATCTTCCAAAAAAGTAAATCCAGTCCGGCTTATCAGCCGGAAGTAAAAGTGTATCAATAACCAACGATTTAGCTCCTGCAGAGCTAAGTAAAAGCAGACTGATCCACCGGGGGTCAGTAACTAAAATCATTAACTTAACTATATGAGGATAGAAAAATGGGGGAAATAAAACAAATAGTACCCGCAAATGGGTGGTATGCGGCCTTTGAGCAGGAAGATGGAGGGGTGAACTTCGCCAAACTGGCTGTTTGGGGTCTAACTAAGAATGGCGAAATCGTAGGTGTAGAAGTAACTCCGCACCGCCATGAAAATGTGGCAGAGGCCAAGAACTTCAAAGGCTATTATACTTCTGAGCAAATGAAGGTCGTGCTTGAAAGCAGAAGCGGGGGCGAGACTCCCGTTTCTGCCCCCCTTAACTGGGTGGCCGAATATAGTGCCGAACAAGAAGCATTTAACATTGGGTCTCTGAAACAGATTTTAGAGAAAAATGCACAGAAGATTGCGAAGAAACAAAATAACGGCTATCAGATTTTCGCCATCTGCAGAACCTCTATCGAAGCACACGCATTTTGTGAAGCAATGAAACGAATCCAAAAAAAGGCGGAAAAATCAGAGTCAAAGGCAAAGTCGAAAGTCGAGAGAAGAAAAATCCCTGTTTTCGGGCAGTCAGAAGAGCATTAAGCAATAAAGAGACGGATTGGATATCCGAATTAGTGTTCAGGGGACTTTTTAACAGGGCCAGGAAAAGCTTATTCGGCAGGTTATTGAAGAGGCCAACAATATGTTATTAATCAAGAACAATCTTATGGCGGTAAACGCCGCACGTCACTTAGGCAATAGTTACAACGCCCTGGCCTCGTCGGTTGAAAGGCTGTCGTCAGGTCTGAGCATCAACAGTGCGAAGGACAATGCGGCCGGCCTTGCCGTTCGCGAGCTGATTCGGGCCGACATCGCTGTTATCCAACAGGGTATTCGCAATGCACAGGACGGAATTAGTATGCTGCAAACGATGGAAGGCGCAATGGCGACAATCGATGATGCCTTAGTGCGTATGCAGCAGTTGGCCGAGCAGGCGGCCACAGGGTCGTACTCTTCGGCTCAGAGAGCGATTATGGAAAACGAGTTTCAGGAAATGCGGTCGGAAATCGACCGTGTGGCCGAATCAACCGAGTTTAATGACATAAAGATGCTCGACAATTCCGCCACTGTTTCAATACACATCGGCAAACTTACGACCGACAACATCAGCATTACCGGCAGCAACGTAACCAGTGCATCGAGTGGTCTTAATATTACCGGCCTGACCATTTCCAACAAAACCAGCGCCAAAAGCGCAGTGACAACATTAGACAGCGCAATCAGCACCAAAGATACCGCCCGCGGCACGTTCGGTTACAAGATGAACCGTCTTGAAAACGCCATATCAGTGCTTAATATTCAGGCTGAGAACCTGCAGGCAGCCGAATCTCGAATTTCGGATGTCGACGTTGCTACGGAAATGGCCGAGATGACAAGAAACCAGGTGCTTGCACAGGCCGGTATCTCGATGTTAGCTCAGGCCAACACAATATCTCAAACAGCACTGAAACTTTTCAAGTAAAAAGCAGCGAGTTGAAAAAGCCGTATTTTAAACAGATTTAGCTTCCGGCACTTCATATCTGCACTTCGCGACGCTTCGAATCCTGTTCGGCTCCGGTCAGGGTTTCATAGAAACTATTGACTGTGGAGACCGATTTTGATAGATATTTAGACATGATCGTAAAAAGCTGGGATTATTTGATTGTTACCGCCTCAAATGAAACACAGGCAAAAAGTTACGAACATAAGCTGGCTACCAGGCAAGAGCTTGGACTGCTGCCTTATGTTCGAGATGTGATCGTTGTGCCCGATCCGGGCGGCAAGCGCATCGGCAGCGGCGGAAGCACAATCTGCTGTCTGCTCGAAGTGCTCAACCGGGAAATGAACCAGGGCAGTGGTCACAAGGGTACAGAGGCCTGTCAAAGCGTTCTCGAAAAACTTCGAATTTTGATTGTACATGCCGGTGGTGATTCCAGGCGATTGCCTGTATATAGTCCGTGCGGTAAGATATTCTTTCCTGTGCCGGGCGAAAGTGACTACTGCCTGCCCCTGACTTTGTTCGATCGGCAGTTGCCAACGTATTTGAAGCTTCCGGCTGCGGAGCCGGGGGGCGGCCAGGTAGTTATTACATCGGGTGACGTATTGCTGGGGTTCGATCCGGAGCAGGTGCGGTTTGCCAAGAAGGGTCTGACAGGTTTAGGCTGTTATGCATCTGTGGAGCAGGGGAAGAATCACGGAATATTCTGCCGGGGCGAGGGGAACCAGGTCAGGGTTTTTCTGCAGAAGCCTTCACCTGCCGAGCAGCAGGAGGCTGGCGCCATCGATCCATACGGCCAGGTGATTCTGGATATCGGGGTCATGAACTTTACGGCGGAAACTGCGGTGAAGCTGCTGAAAATTTTCGGTATGCAACACAATGCCGATGGCAGGTTGGAATTAGCCGGCAAGATGAGCCAGACGCTGTTCGAGTACGGGCTTGATTTCTATCGCGAGATATGCTGCGGTATGCGAAGTGAGGCAAGTTCGGCTAAATATATCAAATCTGTGCAACAGAGCGGCTCACTTTGGGACAGTGCGTCATTAGGCAGGTTGTTCGAATCGTTGTGCAGCATTCCATTTGGTGTTAATGTTCTGCCCCGGTGTGAATTCCTGCATTTTGGTACGAGCAGGCAGATAATCAGCAGCGGTAATATCCTGATGCAAAGGGATATAGGCTCAACTTCACTGAACACGTGCCTTAGCATCAACAACGAGATAATTAACGGCGGTGAAGTTGTTGGCACAAACGCCTGGGTGGAAGGTTGTAAGATAAGTTCGAGACTGACACTGGGCAGCGAAAATGTTATTGTGGGATTGGATGTTGGGGAGCCGACGTTTGTTCCATCGCAAATGTGCTTTGATGTTATTCCCGGCCGGGACCGTAACGGGAAGAAAGTCTGGTTTGTGCGCTGCTATAACATATACGATTCTTTCAAAGATTCCATCGGGCAAGGCGCTACTTTCTGTGGAATGCCTGTCCCTGAATGGCTTGAACTCGTGGGGGCTGAATACGAGGACTTCTGGGATGTTGATATACCAGACGAACAACGCAGCTTGTGGAATGCCAGGATTTTCCCCGCTGTTAATAAGCACAGCCGGTACAGAGATTGGATGTGGCTGTTCAATCCTACCGGGGCCAATGCAGAGGATTTTCGGGCATGGCGGGCTGCTGACCGCTATAGCTCGGCTGAAATCGCCACATTAACCGACCAGGAAGAGTTTGATAGAAGAAGAAGCCTGATTCGCGCAGATGAGATTCAAAAGTCATTACGAAAAATGTTCAGGGCAGACAGCGGATTCTCTGCGAGCGAATTAGCTCATATCCTTAAGAATTCCAGGGAGCAATCAATATGGATCGCCAACCTCCTTGCTGAAGCAAGGTGGCGTTACATCAATAGTAACGACAACAGTCTGGACTCAATGATTTTTCCCAGAGTCATTCATACAATTGGTACAGTTTTGTCAGGGCTTGGCGACAGTGATATGACAGTTGAAAAAGTTCTTCCGGACTTGCGTGAAAAGCTCACAGAGACCGAACAAGACTGGCTGGGCTCGGCGGGGCTGGGGCTGGATTCATCGGTGAAGCTAAGACAGTGGGCACAGCAGGCCCGAAGGCTTGCTTTTCAATCCCTAAGTAAGGTGATAATTTCGAGCGGTATTGACAGAACTCTTAGACCGCGGAATGCCCTGCGAAGTGATGAAATTGTCTGGGGAAGGGCACCGGCAAGGTTCGATACTGGCGGAGGCTGGACGGACACACCTCCTTACTCACTCGAACACGGCGGTTGTGTGATAGATACTGCTGTAAATTTAAATAGCCAGCCGCCAATTCAGGCTTATATGAAGGTGATAAAGGAGCCTGTTATCCACATCAGTTCGATTGATTCAGGCGCCCGGATTAAAATTACATCTCTCGAGGAACTGTTAGATTACCGTAAGGCGACCAGCGAATATGCTTTGGCCAAGGCGGCAATGGCATCTTCGGGGTTTTCACCCGAGACAGCCGACTGGCCGAAGGGTACAACGCTAAGGCAAATGCTGGATGAATTCGGCGGAGGCATTGAATTAACCACGTTAGCGGCAATCCCCAAAGGCAGCGGCCTGGGAACCTCGAGTATAATGGGGGCGGTCATACTTGCGGTGATTCAGAGGGCCTTGGGAAGGACTTTAACACATAAGGAGCTGTTCCATTCGGTTTTATGTCTGGAGCAATCGCTGACAACAGGTGGAGGCTGGCAGGACCAAATCGGCGGTGCGGTAGGGGGGGCAAAGATTGTTACGGCCGAGCCGGGACTTGTTCCAGATGCAAGAATTCACTTTTTACCTGCCGATGTACTCGACCCTAAAATGAACAACAAACAAACTTTGTTATACTACACGGGCATTACCCGGCTGGCAAAAGACATTCTTGGCCAGGTGGTGGGGCGGTATCTGGACAGAGACCGAAAAACATTATTCACGTTAAGGCAGATTCACTCATTGGCCCGGCAGGTGGCAGAAGCAATGTCCCGGAAGGACATACGCGCCTTCGGGCAATTGGTCAGCGAAGCCTGGGAGCTTAACAAGCAGCTTGATCCCAATTCCACAAATGACGAAGTAGAAAAATTATTTTCAAGAATCCAACCGTATATTTTCGGAGCAAAACTCCTCGGCGCCGGGGGAGGAGGATTTTTGCTAATGGTCTGCAAATCGCCGGAAGATGCCGGGAAAGTCAGGATAATGCTGGATGTCGAACCAGCCAACGAACGGGCCCGGTTTTTTAACTACGACATCAATCCGGAGGGCCTTGTTGTGACGGTATGCTAAACGCGAAAGGACTTTACCGGCAATTCTACGCTTACCATTTAGATAAAGCGAAAAATGGTTGTGGAGTATTATTATTTTCTCAATAAAAGGATTAAGGCTTATGGAACGCTATGGCATGGTGATTAAAGTAAGGTCGGATAAACTCGAAGAATATAAAAAACTACACTCGAAGGTCTGGCCGGAAGTCTTGGACATGATAAAAAAATGCAATATACGTAATTACTCCATTTACCACAAAGACGGATATTTATTCAGCTATTTCGAATACGAAGGGAAAAATTTCCAGGCCGACATGAAAAAAATGGCGGCAGACCCGATGACTCAAAAATGGTGGGACGTCTGCAAGCCGCTTCTGAAGCCGCTTGAAACCAGAACTGGGGGCCAGTGGTGGGCTAATATGGAAGAGGTGTTCCACTGCGACTAATTGATTTGTGTTTCCAAACGATTTTTTTATCGGAAGCCGCCGGATTTCCCTGTTTATTTTGACGCACAGCATTTTCAGAAACTACCTTATAAAACGGGACCAAAGATACATCGACTTAAACAGACTTCCAAAAGCGAAATATGGTAAAAAAAATACACATTCCGGACTTTCTTCTTGACTTGCTTATCTTAAAAGTATATAATGTCATTGTGGAGTATTTTCAAGGAAGGGAAGTGCTATGGAAGTTTTGCTGCATTTCCTGCCACATATTCTCATGAGTGGATTTCTGTATCGGCGTTTAATCCTGGGCAAGGTATGAGCGCTGGACAGTTTTGACAGTACGCTCGAATTGGTAAGCAGGTTTTGTGCAGGGATATTGGTACGTCCCGATATGGCACAGGAATAAAGCTTATCAACTGTTGGCCTTTGAAAAAATCATATGGCTTGTGGATGACAGTTTATCGAAAATCAAATTAGAGCAGTAAAATGGCAAAAAAGACAGTTGGACAAATATTCAATAAGTTTTGTCTCCTGATACCGTTTTCGATTGCCTTATCCGGTATGGCCGTTTTAGTTTACCAAATCTGTCTTTGGGCAACGCGGGGACACTGGAAACCTCTCGGTTCAAGAGTGATACTGGATATAATTCTGCCAACCAGCTTTTTCCAGTGGATCGAAAATCCCGGCTCATCGTTAATTTTAAACAAAATTATATCTCCTTTTTTCAACTTCCCGCTTTCTTTGTTTCTGATGGTTTTTGGTCTGGTGGTTCTCCTGTTCGCATTTAAGGTTTTTGATTTATCTTCAAAGCCCGAAAAGAACAATTCTCGTTTCCAGGAGAATATGAATCCTGTCCTGGCAAGCCAACATTACCCGGGGCTTCTCAAAGTCCTTTCCAGCCAAAACGGGCACAATTCGAATGTGATAGTAAATAAATATCCGGACATACCTTCATAACCACAGCGACAAGAAAATAGAGCTCTCCAGCTTTATTAAACACAAAGGCCTACAATTTCGCGTCATTACCGCAGAGGCAAAATGTGTTTGTAAGTTATCTAAAGTGCCCTATAGCAAGGTGCTTATCATGTCAGATTATATTTCAACAAACAGATAAACCTTTACCCTTGACTTGATAATACGTCAGCCGTAATATTAATCAGGTTTGTGAACGCGAGGAAATATTATATTTTGTAGTGAGAGACATTGGAGTGCTTTGGAACTCGCTGAACGGCAAATGAGGGCTGATATGGAGATGAGAAAAATGAGGAATATGAGAAAAAATTACATAGTTTTATTGATTCCCGTTGTCGGCTGCATATTGCTCTTGCAGTTAGGCTGTCAGGAGCAGATTAAACCGGAGAAAGCTGAAACCTCAGTCAGGAGCGATAAAGGCGCCCCGAAAATTTCATTTGAGAATACAATTAGCAATTTTGGACAAATCGGCGTAACGTCAGGTAAGAAGGTTGCCGAGTTTAAGTTTACAAACACCGGAGACAGCTTGTTGAAAATCACGGAAGTTGAGAAATGCTGTGACGTTGTCCCCGTTCTGGATAAAACAGAATTTGCTCCGGGCCAAAGCGGTGTTTTGAAGGCAGAATTTCAATCGAACCAAAAGCCCGGCCTGATGAGTCTTATCCTGTACATCAGAAGCAACGACACTACAAAGCCCAGGCTTGCACTGACTATTAAGGCCATGGTTGTATCGAAAGTCAGCTACGCACCGAAGAATTTGAAGCTTTTCCTTGAGGAGGAGAATGCCGGCTGTCCGAAGATTGTGCTTAGCAGTATCGACAATCAGCCCTTTTCGATAAGGCGGTTTACCTCGACCGGCGATAGTATAACCGCCGATATTGATAGTTCGGTTGGAGCGACAAAATTCGTACTATCGCCGAAAGTTGATATGGAGAAACTGAATGAGAATCCTAAAGGACGTATCAATATCAGCCTGACTCATCCGGAAGAGAAGGCGATTGAAATTCTCTTTGACATGGTACCTAAATTTTCAATCAGCCCGTCGTCGATTTTTATTGTTAACGCAGTACCGCAAAAACCGATAGTCAGGAAAGTATCCGTTCTTAACAACTATGGTGGTGCCTTTGAGATTGAATCTTTTTCGTCGCAGAATAACACGGTCAACATTCTCCGGCAGGAGACAATCAGCAGCGGTTATCAGCTCGATGTTCAAATAACACCCTCGCCTTCCGAGGGTAAAAGTATTTTCTCAGAAGCGCTAATGATAAAGATAAAAGGCGGTGATGAGTTAATAGTCATCTGTCAGGGATTCTATGCAGAAAGGGGCTGACAAACACAATAAAGGTCAGCTATTAAAATCCGTATTCCGGGAAAAATCACACTTAACGGAGGTGAACATAATGAAAACAAGACTTTTTTTATCGCTTTTTGCTATTTCCTTTGTTGCCCGCGCAGCAGGCATTTCACTCGCCGAGGAAACTCGAAAGGATTTCTCGCCCGCGCCGGATGAGCAGCAACTGCCCAAAGCGATGCACTCAGCAATGAAAGAGCTGCCTTACATAACCACAGGGCAAGAGAGCGCTCATTTAAGAGGCAACGATAACAGGGTCTTACAGGCGGCTGTCGATTATATTGCAGGTCTCGGAGGCGGGGTAGTTGAAATCAAAGAGGGAGAATATGTGATGTATGATTCACTGCATCTGCGCCGCAATGTAACAGTCAGGGGTAGAAAGGGCAGAACCATCTTACGAAAGGCCCAGGGGGCCGTATCCGCTCTGGCTCTTGATGGTGACTTTGGTGAGCAGCAAATCACATTGAAAAATCCAAAGGGCTTTGAAGTTGGTTACGGTGTTGCTGTTTGGGACGAAAAGTCAGGGGGATTTCACACAACTGTTGCACGTATCACGGGTCGAAACGATAACACTTTTTCAATTGACAAGCCTCTGATGGCGGACTGCATGGTACATAACAAAGCCAGGGCGGCCACAGTTTTTCCGGTAGTCAGCGGCTATCATATAGAAGGGGCGCGAGTTGAAAATCTTATAATTGACGGCAATAAAAGCTCCAATGTTCACCTGAACGGCTGCCGGGGGGCCGGGATTTTTCTATATCGAGCTTTTGGGACGGCCATCAGGGACTGTATCGTACGGAACTACAATGGGGACGGAATCAGTTTCCAGCAATCAAATGATGTCTCAGTGGCCGGCTGTATTTGTGAGAATAATACCTATCTGGGCATACATCCGGGCAGCGGGTCGCAGCGCCCGCACATCAGCAATTGTGTTGCGCGCGGTAACGGAACTGACGGTTTGTTTTTGTGCTGGCGTGTTCGGCACGGATTATTCGAAGATAATATTCTTGAAGGTAACGGACAATTCGGCATTTCCATCGGGCACAAAGATTCGGACAATCTTATTCGCCGCAACATTGTACGTTCGAACGGCCGGGACGGAATCTTTTTCCGCAATGAAACGCTGGGAATGGCCGCTCATCGCAATCGGCTCGAAGAAAATATCATCGAGAACAATGGGACAGACGGACATGCAGCGGGTATTCGTATTCGAGGGCAGACCAATAATCTGGTTTTCAAGAACAATATTATTCACGATACCCGGGAAGATAAGCTGCAAAGTCAAACAGTCGGCATTCGTATCGAAGAGCAAGTCGGGCAGGTAATTCTCGAAGGCAATAAGATAAAGGCCAAAACGGCGGTTGAGGACAAACGAGTATCAAAAGAAAGATAGAGCCAGATTATCACCTCACAGAAGCAGAATACTTCATTTTTTACACAAATGCGGTCTTAGTTAAAGGCCCCGTGGGAATAAACATGTGAGCGGATTTTTTATTTCTTAGTGACTGAACCTGCACTAATTTAATTTCCAATCGTATAATAATTTAGAGGGTGGGACGATGCGGGCCGGGCTGTAATCACCCTCCTCTCGGCCCGCTTTTTTATTGGCCCAAACGGTAGGGGGGTATCTACAGTAAAGCAATAATATTTCAATTCGTTTGAGGGGTCATCTAACACTATTATTATTTTTATTCTGATATGACCACGCTCGTTTCTTTATTAAACGGCTTATGGTGAGTGATTTTTATGCAGGATTTGACTCTGTAAAGGCGACTCAATTGATTTTATTGTATTACTACAATTGAGTACAAGAGAATTTCACCGACCTTCTAAAAGACCCGCTGACATTACCGCTTACGGAACCGGTTCCGAGTAGGTGTCGGGTTGAAACTCAAGTACCAAAGAGGTCTCGAAGCCTGCGGGATTTTCCGTTAATCCTGAGCGATTAAAGACCAGATCAACACTGCCGAGTAAGGTCATTGGGTCTTCTCCGTAGTTTATTATTGAGCCGTTGACCGTTCCGCCGGCATTTCCGAAAAATTCGATCCCGCTTGCGGCAATGACGCCGTTAATAGTATTGAAACTTCCCCCGAAGGAAGCGTCAAATCCGGGAGCCAGCAGGAATGTCCCCGTTTCTTCTCTGATATTGCCAAATGTAGCATCGAGTTGAGATACGCTGCTGCTGTCCACGTTTCCGCGAAATATAAGCTGATTGTCGACAGATGGATAAGCCAGGTCACCGTCACCTATAACGATGCCGATAATGTCGGTGTTACCTGTGAATGTGACAATATTGGGGGTTTCGATAAATACTATCCCTTTGAGCGTTACATGACCCGAGAAATGAGGATTTGTATCCGCGGGGATTCGAATGTTCTCAAGCGTCATGTCGGTGGTCGTGTCGGTCGCCGGATCAAAATTATTAACAACGTAATGCTCAAAGGCAGCCGGATCCGGAATGGGGAAATCTATTGAGTCCACGTCGATGGTAACATGGTTATCGATGGCAGCCTGGCCGGTTTCGCCGCCTATGGAACTTGAATTACTGACACTTGGATTGGCAAAAGGATTGGAGATGCTGACATCACCGGCTATCGTGGAACTACCCTTCAATGAAAGTGCGTCGTTATTGTTCGTACTTTCGATATATACATCTGCTTCTATACTCTCATTGAGGCCATCTACGTCGGTACTACCCTGCAAATGTAGAGGCCCTTTGGTTGCAATTCCATAATCGAAAATAGGATATTTGTTCGGTGCGATATTATAATTCACTCTTATTGTGCGCATTATTTGATTACTTCTGCCGATTACGTCCATCTGCAGCATATTATTATTAAGCTGTTTGATGGTAGCTTCAAAATTCATATTGTCGGCTGTTGCCAGCATGACTGGCGGAATAGTTATTGTTGAACTGCTGTAACTTGCGCTTATGTTTGTGATGCTGTTGTCGGCCAGATCGTTTTGGAGGCTGCTGAATACTGTACCCAGATAGTTGGATGGAGGTGTCGAATTTGGTATTGTAATACGATCCATCCAGTATCGCATTGCTTCTAATCCGGAATGGGCGGCAGATAGAGTTGAATTGAGCTTATGCTGATTTGAAGCGAGCTGGACGTTTGTGCCGGACATTGTGGTCATCATGACTGCTAAAGTGGAAAAGATAAGCACGAAGATCATAGATACGATTAAGACAGCGCCACGGCAAAACAGCCTTTCCGATCTCTTTCTTGTGGGTGTCATTTTTTCTCCCCCCGGAAAACACCCTATATTAAGAGATTTTTTAATTACTTCTCCGACCTAATTAAATTATAAGAAATGTTTGGTACCAATGCTAATGCACTGAGCTAATTAACGTTGAAAAACAAGCTTAATATATTGTAGTCCGATAAGCATCGCCGTCTGCACAATTCTATAGCTTTTAATTGCAGATATCAAAGTTGGCATTCGGAAGTTCATATTCTATATTTAAGAAACAGGAATCGAGGAGAGATATTCTGTTACTCTTGGCCGGGCAGGCTTTAAGGATTATGAGAACCTGCCGACTTTAATTTTATCATCGAAGGCAATATCTGGAATATACCGATGTCAGTGGGTCTGTTGGAAGGTCGGTGAAATTCTCGTGAACTCAATCGAGTCTTTTACTCTGGCCCTATCACCCCAGTAGGAATATCCGGCAAAATGATAGTTATTAATCACTTCGTCATTGCGGATGTTAGTAAGATAGAGATAAACCGGCATCATCCTGCTAAACGCCATATCTCGTAATATGAAGTTTTCAATGTCGCCCCAGCTCGGGTCAAAAGGGATCCATCCATAGTCCTGCAGAAAGACCTCCGCCCAGTTATGTTTCGCAGACATATCATCGAATCGCACCGTATAGCCTGCAGCGAATCTGGCAGGGATGTTTTTTGCCCTGCAAAGAGCAACGAATAAATCGGTGTACTCGGTACAGTCACCTTTTTTCCATTGCAGGGCTTTGACGGCACCCCAGTCTTTTCCGTTGTGTGCCGTGTACTCCATATTTTCAATAACATAGTTATATATATTTTTCACTATGTCTATCTGTGTTTGACCATCTATGCTTTCGGCGATTTGTCGTATCTCGGCATGGTCTTTTTCTATATATTTTTCATGTTTTAGAAAATCCCCGAATCCCGCCTCTTCGTCACCGGTGTTTTCGGCTCTTTCTCTTGCCGTCAGAAGGTCATACCTCAGCAATTCGGCCCTAATATTTATTTCCACCTTCTCTTGCCTGTCGGGCTTAATAAATACAAATTCCGCATAACGGTTGCCATTTTTATTGAAAATCCTTGATGGCCTCGGAGAGTACTTTATACCCAAAATATTTTGTCTGCCGGGTATCGTCTCCGGCAGTATGACAACGAAGCTTATCCTGAAAGTGTCTCCGGGTACGGAGAAATCATAAGATAAGTCCAGCTCCACCGTATTACTTTGGATTGTCTTGCTCTGTGGTCTATGCTGGTATTGCCTTTTTTGCCGAATCATGGATCGTGCGATCAGGTCTTCGTGAGCAATAGAAGTAATCAGCAGCAAGACCAGAGATAATTTTCTCAACTCCATCGGATGTTCCAAGAGGATAATCAGCATCAATTAGCAGATAAATTACATAACGCCAGACAAAATACAGCCAAGATGCTGTCTATGCAGCCCCATACGGCATTCTTAATCAAGCAGTACACTTTCTTTTAGCTTCGAACATTTGCTTACTTATCAATCGTAATCAGTGTCTATACGGCCTTTATGGTCGGGAAGTTCATATCCATCTGTCAATAACCATATATAACGGCCTTCCAATCCGGCCCGGCGATGCTAAGCCGTAGCAGGCCGGTCATTCAGCGTCGGGCTGATTATATGTCGGAGAACTGAAAAGTACATCAAAAACAACTCAAATCTTCATTTAAACCTTTATAGCAATTATCGAGTTCTTCGTCCTATAAGCGGCCAAAATCCTGTCCTATGAGTCACTTGCAGGCAAAAAATTCAAAAAAACAGGCCCAAGGACACCGAAAAGGCATCTTGCTCAGGTTCTGCTGCAAAGAGGAAATTAATAATTCTTTACGTTGAGTGAGAAGGAAAGTACCTGCCTGTTTGGGTCGATATGTTCATACTGGCTAACCAGTTAAATCTCATATCCGGGGGGATTGGAGTTTGATCGAATGATTATCGATAACAGCAATTTGCTGACGAAACGATGTGGTCGAGACATAGTGCATAGATGGGAGTTAAACCCTCTTATCGGCATTAATGACCTGGATTTTAATTGTGCCGACATACACAATGCCGGAGTAGTTTACTTCCAGGGTGAAGTTCTTCTTCTGGTAACCATCGAATATCCTACCGGTCATCAAGGTATCCATCTGGCCCGGCCAACTTCTGAGGGAATTTACAAAGTGGAAAGTAATCCATTTTTGCATCAGTCCGAAGAGCCTAAGTACAAGCGCCATGAATCGAGAGGGGTTCTCGACGGGCGTGTGACATTTCTCGACGGCGTCTATTACATCCTTTACAACGCATTCGGCGATTACGGTTACAGACTGGCACTCGCACGGACAGAAGATTTCGGTACTGTCGAACGTATTGGATTAATCTCGGAGCCTGACACAAAGGCCGGGGTGTTATTTCCTGCTAAAATAAAAGGACGGTACGCCAGGCTGGAAAGGCCCAGCGACGGCAGTATATGGGCAACCTACAGCGACGACCTTTTACACTGGGGCGGCTCAGAGCTGGTCATTTCTCCGAGAGGTGGTTTTTGGGACGAGAGCCGAGTTGGAGCAGGAGCTACTCCGATGGAAATCGAGCAGGGCTGGCTCGTGCTCTACTACGGAGCAAAAGACACTCCAGCCGGTCCCATCTACCGGATCGGTGCTGTTATCCTCAACAGGCAAGAGCCAACCGAAGTCATCGGAAGGACCAATATGCCCATTCTATCACCTCGTGAGAACTACGAAAGAATCGGTGACGTGCCAAACCTTGTCTTTCCAACCGGTGCTTTTGTCGATAATGACGACTGTTTGAAAATCTTCTACGGTGCAGCGAACAGTTGTATTTGTATCGGTATAACAACAATTGAGAAAATCGTGGAAAATTGTTTAGAAAGTCAAGTGGAGTATTAAATGAAAAAGACCAGGTGCCCGGCAGGTGATCTTTTGCATCGCTGGGAGGGCAATCCCGCGATCACAATGGAGGACATTCCTTTCCGCGCCAACACGGTATTCAACGGTGCTCCCATCGTGGCTGAAGACGGAGTTTATCTTCTGCTTCGTATCGAAGGTCAGCACGGCTACTCATTTTTTGCTCTGGCAAGAAGCACAGACGGCTTTAATTTTACCATTGATGAAAAACCCGTTATGCTGCCCGCAAAAGAGGGGCCTTTTGCCTTGTACGAGACAAAGGGAATCGAAGACCCCAGGGTGACCATTATCGAAGATACCTGCTACGTTGTCTATACCGCCGTGGGAGACTGCGGGCCACGCATCGCTTTAGCTAAAACAACCGACTACGTTAACTATGAACGTATAGCACTGATTTCCGAACCGGGAAACAAGGACGGCCTGCTCTTTCCAGGAAAAATAAGGGGAAGATACGCAAGATTCGACAGGCCAATCGGGCTCGGTAAAGGATGCATCTGGGTCTCCTATTCACCCGATCTTACAAACTGGGGATGTTCAGAACAGGTAATCGGACCTCATGAAGGTTATTGGGACGAATTCAGAGTCGGGGCTTCGGTTACTCCGATAGAAACTGAAGAGGGCTGGCTCGAGATTTATCATGGAGTAAAAATGACAACCTCCGGCCCGATTTACAGAATCGGCGCGGTACTTCTTGACCTGGATTACCCATCAAAAGTCATAAAACGCAGCAGCCGGCCAATCCTTTCGCCGAGAGAAGAATATGAGCGTATCGGGGACATCGGAAACGTCTGTTTTGCATGTGGAGCGGTCATTGCCGATGACGGTGAAATGAAAATCTACTATGGAGCAGCGGACACTTCGATCTGTGTGGCCACATGCACACTCGAACAAATCTTAACAGAAGCATTCTGATATTAGCAGCAGCACATCAAGAGCTTTGATATCTCCGGAAGATTATTCCGGAATTTTCCGGAAAATTTCCGTTTGAGGACACCTGCGATTTTAAACGTATAAAAACAACACTTTGACCGGTACCGGATTACAGAGTAGAATGGCATATAGTATTCGGAAACAGTAAATATGATTTAAGTTAAAGGAGTTTTGACAAATGGAGCATGAAGTCCTTTATCGTCCCTCTTATTCTTTGCTGAAGATAAGACTCAGACAAGGAGAAGCTGTCAGTGCCGAAGCAGGAGCAATGGTCAGTATGTCAAGCTGTATAGAAATCAAGACCGCCGCCAAAGGAGGCATATTCGGCGCATTAAAAAGAAGCGTATTAGGAGGGGAAAGTTTCTTTGTGAATACTTTTATGGCAGCCGACTCCGGAGAAATAACCTTTGCACCAACGCTTCCGGGCGATATCCACGCACTGGAGCTGAAAGGGCAAAGTTTTTACGCACAATCAGGAGCTTACATTGCGTCTTCGCCGGACATCCAGGTAGATACCAAATGGGGCGGTGCCAGGACATTTTTCTCAAGAGAGGGTTTGTTTCTTCTGAAGATGAACGGCACCGGTAACGTGTTTTTATCGAGTTATGGAGCTATTCACGAGATCGATCTCGAAGCCGGCCGGAAATATATCGTAGATACCGGCCACATGGTGGCATTTGCCGAAGGGGTGGGATATCATGTGAAAAGAGTAGGGGGGTTGAAATCAACTCTTTTCAGCGGCGAGGGCCTGGTCTGCGAGCTGACCGGACCGGGAAAGATTTTCATACAAACCAGAAGCGCCGATGCCTTTCTGGCCTGGTTGCTTCCTCAAATTCCAAAGAAAGAATAGACCAGCGAAAGTAACTACTTTAACAGGTTTTGTTAAGACACTCATAGAACCCATGACATCATATCTGAGCACACCAAGGGCTTGCGGGCAAAAATACCTAAACCCTGCATCCGGATCGATTATTAATTCTATTTCCAGTGGGTAAAAATCTGAACCCGCTCATGAAACTTATCGAAATCCATCTCACCTTTTGAATAAGCATCGATGTCGGATTTTTTTGCGCGAATCGTCAGAGCAGTCGGAGCAAAAGATTGTATGGGAACCGCTTTAGCACTGCCAGTGGCAGGAATCCATTTACCATCTCTGAGAATCCACTTAACCCTGTTGCTTCTTTGGGCCGCCATACGACTTAAAGAGGCAGGCATGCCGAATTTCCCGATTACTGTAAGAATAACCAGATCATCCGTCTTAAGGGCCTGGATGTTTGCTGCATGTTTCAGGGTCTCGACGAGATTCTTCTTCAAAACTTCGACCTTTCCTGGTTCGTACACTTGCTCTAAGCGCCTCTGTCTGTCTCCTCTATGGAGACGCGTGGGAGCATAGAGTTCCAGCTCCGCTCTTTTCCAGATCGAGTCAACTTGTTCTTTTGGTTCATTTGGCTCTCTTTCTTGGGGAGTCTCGGTTGTACCAGTCAAAACAAAGTTCACTTCCATGAAGAAAAGGGCTCCATATCCGTCCAGAAAAATAACTTCCGTCACACGGCTGCCCCTTCCGAAGAAATCATCCATTACTTTGAGCACTCCACCGAGCATTTGAGGCTTCTTGAGTACTCTATCGAAAATGTGCGACATGATTGTAATATCCCGTTCTATTTCGAGGTGATCTGCCATCTTGATCTCTGTAGAAGGGATGATATAGACATTCCGGCCGGTCATTGGTAGTGATCTGGAAAGGTTATATGGTGCCATCTCCATCTCCATCATCATCTCATACCCATATTCATCTTCTTCCATCATCTCACCATATGGCGCCATTGACGCCTCCGCAACAGGTCCTGCTCCTGAGAAAGTTTCGACAGTACCTGCTTGTGCAGGACGTTCTGCTGCTGGCTGGGACGGTCTTTGGGCTGGCGTTAAGTTAATGATTAGCAAGCTCATAACCGCAGCGACCATGAATTTACGTACTAAAGAGTTCATTTTTTTCTCCTTTCATAAAATTGATTTACACTTTCGAGTCTATCAAGTTCGAAGATTCCAGACTCCACAAGAAGCATTATTTATTGTTGATTATCAGGCCGCACTAAATTTTGGGCTGCAAGGCTTACTAAACCATTTTCAAAATGATTCTTGTCCTGCAAACGATCGGATTCCATACGCTCGAATGCCATTCTAATCTGATAGTGATCTACTGTACGGGCGGCTTCGATTAACTGTATCAAATCCGCCAAACGCTGGTCCGTAACCGCTCGGGATGCGGCCAAAGTCTGCACGGCAAACTCACTTATATTCTGATGTAACTGTCGGGTGAGTTCGTCTTTAAGCCGCACATAGTGGCGTTCCAGAGCTAATTCACGGTCACGGCTTACCTGCTCAAGCAGGCTCTTATGAATCGTTTGTTCAAGAGACGATTTCAATGAGGTTTCGATAGCGGTTTGAAGCTGCCTTACATCAGGAGGCCGAGGGGATAAAAGCCTGCCTGCGGAATAACCAACAGCGATAAGCAGAACCGCCGCGACGGCCAGTTTTGAAATTTTACTTTGCACGAAGGTCCTCCAGGTCAATGGCAGCCTAATTTGCTTACCTTGATTGCTGGAAGTGATCGCCTTTGCCATTTTTTCTTCCCGTGGTTTCATACCCATATCAACCTTCCCGGCAAATTCCCTAAGCAGCCTTTTCTCATCTTTCAATACCTGCATGTATTGCCTGCACTTCGAACATACTGCTATATGTTCATTCAATACCTCACAGTCCTCCTGGCTAAGGGTGCCAAGAATGTAATCTAATATCTTGTCCTGCATTTTCTCACAATCTTCACTCATATCACATCTCCTTGCTTAATTAAAAGCCTGTGTAATTCTTTTGTCGCGGTCTTCAGCCTTTGATAAACTCCTGAAGGGGACAGGTTCAATTTTTCCGCGACTTCCCTGACACTCTCACTGCCGAAGTAGTACATTACAAGCGGCAATCTGCTTTCCTCCGGCAGTTTTTCTATGGCCTGTTGTAAGCCTTCATACTGAATTAACATTTGTTCCTGTGGTTTTGATTTCTGAGTTATCACTTTATTGGCTCTCTTTTTCCCGCGAATAAGACTTATACAATGATTCCGGGCAATCTTAATAATCCATGAACCAAACTGCGAAGAATCACGCAAATCCTTTATGTTCAGCAGGCCTTTTAGCATTGTCTCCTGGGCAACATCTTCGGCATCGTGAATACTTCCAAGCATGCCCAGGCACACTATAAAGACAGACTTATAGTATTTTTTTGCAAGCACCGCATACGCACCATTATCTCCCGTACGAGAAGCATCGACTAAGTTTTCATCAGATTGTTCGCTCAATAAAAGCTCCTCAATCTCTTACTACAACAAGGACGCAAAAGAGCAGAAAATTTACACCGAAAAGTATAATTTTTTTCAAATTTTCTGTGTTGGGCCTGAATTGGCAAATAGTTTTTCAGAGAGCTGCATATTATCGTGATTGCCCATGAGCTTTCATCTTAAAACAAATGACACACTATTTAAATAGCAAACTCATCTTAAGAAATGTCCATACCACCCTCCGGCCGCTCGGCTTCATGGTGAAGATGGTGAGAAAGAAAGGGTGTTTTTTTATCGTGCAAGGAAGCAATTTTTCAAAGGCACTATTCGACCAGACCCAGAAATCTGAGAACATAGGGCCCGAGAATCAGCAGTGCAATTACTACAGAGCCACAGGAGGAAATGAGCACCGCTCCGGCCGCAACATCTTTGGCCTTTTCAACGAGTGGATGAAATTCGGGGGATGCCACATCGGCCAAAAATTCAAACGCCGTATTCAATGCCTCTGCCGTCCAGACAGTCATTATCGCAATGACCATCCAGCACCACTCACCGGACGAAAGGTGAAAGAAAGCGGCTGCGACAAGTACAAGAAAAGACGCGGTGGCATGGAGCCAGGCATTGTGCTGGGACTTGACCATCAGGATGATGCCCTGGATTGCATACCTGAAGCTTTTTATCCTCCCTGTAATTGAGAAACGTTCCGAAGACGGCCTATGATAAATATGTTCGGTTAAACCCTGCTTGTCCATTTTCGTCAGCCTTCCTTTTGCGAGCTATTCGTAACTACTATTAGTGTCATATCGGCATAAATATGTCTCAAATCAAGCAGAAATTATGGTTTAGCATTTGAGAGAAAAGACTTGGTTTCAGAAAATATTGCTTCATCCGGTTAATGGCTCGGTGCTCCGAACAGATCGGGGCCCCGAACGATTTTTCTCGGTCATTGGGATCGCATATTCACCTACCCATTACTCGGGAGAACCAAAATATTATTTAACACCATCTGACAGCTCAATTCAGGCGGCATAAATAGCTTGCTCAACTGCGGCTGAGTTTGTTATAATTACAGCAGATTAGTATATAAGCGAAATTCGCAATTTTGAAAGGAAAGGTGAACTTCATGCCCAAGCGAAACGGCTTTACTCTCATAGAACTTCTGGTCGTTATAGCCATTATTGCGTTATTGATGGCGATATTGATGCCGGCACTACAGCGTGTAAAGGAACAGGCAAGGGGAGTTGCCTGTCAGTCGAACCTAAAGCAATGGGGTACTATCTTTGCTTTGTACACTGACGACAACAACGGGTTCTTTCCCAGGCGAACAAGCGGTAC
>Ga0114922_10001951_pt1 | contig 19480 bp, 17 predicted proteins | sample AartaG_FD_100975 | JGI IMG/M metagenome (GOLD analysis project Ga0114922, IMG submission 100975) | Deep subsurface microbial communities from Aarhus Bay to uncover new lineages of life (NeLLi) - Aarhus_00045 metaG | ecosystem: Environmental > Aquatic > Marine > Oceanic > Sediment | place...
AGATTCAGCCGTAACTAAACCGCCACATCCTGCCTCAGCCGTAACAACCAAAACCTTCATACCTGATGGCCACTAAAATCTACCGAAACTGTTACCTAAAAATCAGCATTTTTGAACCAGGCCGAAGGCCGGAACAAGAACGAAGCCATCGACGAAATGACCGAAGGCGGCTTCGGATACCACAGCATATTTAAGAATCTTGTGGATTACATTCACGCCCTGGACATCGACAAAATCAGGCACGCCGCAGGCCTGAGTAAGTAAAACGCTATCTGTCACCAGCATATCTTTAGAAGCATCCGCAAATAAACATTACTCCGATGCCAGTGCTGAAATCATCTTTTCCCTCTCGGCCCGGCTGAATTCCTGCCCATAGAATCTCAAAAAAACTTCTCTTCTCATATCAGCCTCTGTTATTCCCGGACGGCCGTTATAAATGGAGCTGCGTACTATCTCTTTGGCGGTATCGTACATTGAGCAGCCCATGAGCAAACGCTCCTGGCCGGTCTTGCTCATCATTAAATTCCGAAATCCAACAGCAACGTCAGGATGTGTATCGTTCATTGTGTTGCCTCTTTATATATCTGTTCCAAATCCAGTTCTCGAACCCAGTTATCAATATACTTTAAGTCTAAATTATCAACGGTTTCTATCAGATTTCCTACATCTTTTAGCTGCATCTCAGAGTGGCTTTCTTTTGCCCAGATCAGCTTGGATATTACAAGATCTTCGGCGGAGACGAACCACATAGGACTCTGTTCTATCAGAACCTGCTTTCTGCGTGAAAATGCGGCTTGCTGATACGCAGAAGACTTTTTAATAATGAAATCTATTTTGATAACATACCGATTATAGATTAAGTTAAACATACCCTGGCGACAAACTTCATTTACGACCGTCTCTCTATTTACATAAAAATCATCCTCAAAAATGCCAACAAATTTATCGATATCACTCTCGTTCAATTCTATTACTATATCTATATCCCTGGTCATCCGTGGTATTGTGTAATAATTCGCCGCGATAGAGCCGGAAATCATATAATTAATGCCGGCTTCTCTTAAACGCCGGGTCACTATCTTCAGAACTTCAAGCTCTTCACTCATATACCACCTTTATACAGTGTAAATTTACAATGCGGAATAAAATACCATACCATATTATACTTGCAACAACAAGACAATGCGGCATACTTTCATACCCAAGGCCAATCCCTCCCTACATTGACATACCCCATTTTTTCAGCTAATATCCATTCCAATGAAAGAAAATTACAAACCAATAAATATTCTCGGCATCGAGACAAGTTGCGATGAGACCGCCGGGGCTGTTGTCGCCGATGGCCGGACCATTAAATCGTCCGTAGTGGCCTCGCAAACCAAACTGCACGAAAAATACGGCGGCGTCGTCCCCGAGATTGCCTCCCGCGCACACATCGAAAAAATATATCCCGTCATAAAAGAGGCAATGGAACAGGCCGACGTCACCAAAGACAATATTGACGCAATTGCAATAGCCAATCAGCCCGGCCTGACTATCGCCCTGGTCGTTGGCGTTACCGCAGCCAAAACACTCAGCTTCGCCTGGAACAAGCCGCTTATAGCAATCAATCACCTGCACGCCCATCTTCAGTCGGCTATGCTGTCCGAAGAACAATTAGAACCCCCCGCCGTCGCTCTAATCGTATCAGGCGGGCACACCTGCCTTTACGATTACCATTCGCCGCTGGAACCGAAACTTCTCGGTAAAACCATCGACGACGCCGCCGGTGAGGCCTTCGACAAGGTCGCATCTATCCTCAGGCTGCCCTACCCCGGCGGACCCAGTATCGAAAAAGCCGCCGAAAAAGGAAATCCGGATGCGATAAAATTCCCCCGTTCAATGCTCGGACGCGATTCGCTGGACTTTTCTTTCAGCGGCATCAAAACAGCCGTCCTCTATCACTGCCGCGGCCAGGACATGAAAGGCGAAAACAAGGTCGATTCGATGACCACACACCAAATCGCCGATATCGCAGCTTCGTTCCAGGCCGCCGTCGTTGACGTCCTCGTGAAAAAAACACAGCGGGCCGCCAAAAAAATCGGCGCAAAAACAATCCTCCTGGGCGGCGGAGTAGCAGCCAATAATAATTTGAGAACCCATCTGCAGCAGATGTGTGACAATGCTGTCCCGCCCGAAAAACTGCTTGTCGCGCCAAAACGATATTGCACTGACAATGCAGTTATGGTAGCCTCTTTGGCATATTATAAATTCAGGGCCGGGCTTTTTGCAGACCTGACCCTTGAGCCAAAAGCCCATAGTGAATAGTTGACTTTAGTTAATTATCTACCGGCTATGAACAAGCAGCTAAGAAAGAAATTCGTGAGGTGAAATATTCAGACTGAACAGCTAAAAGAATTATTCGAACAGGTCAAGGCCGGCCAAATCGATATTGACGGAGCGGTTGAGAAGCTTCGCCATTTGCCTTTCGAGGATTTAGGCTTTGCCTGCATCGACCACCACCGTCAAATCCGCCGCGGCTTCCCGGAGGTCATCTTCTGCCCCGGCAAGACCACAGAACATATAATCAAAATCTTCGAAAATCTCGCCGCAAAAGGCAATAACGTCCTGGCAACCCGGGCCGAGCCGGATGTCTTCGAGGAATTATCCAAAACCAACAAATTCCCAAAGGCCCGATACGAAGAATTGGCCCGGGCGATTGTCCTCGAACAGAAAGAACCTCCCGCATCAAAGACCATATTACCGATAGTTACGGCCGGGACCGCCGATTTGCCCGTAGCCAGTGAAGCAAAAGTTACCGCCGAGATTATGGGTCAGAAGACCGAGTTGATTTGCGACGTCGGAGTCGCCGGCCTGCACCGATTGTTCAAACATCTGCCGAAACTCCAAAGTGCCAATGTCGTTATCGTCGTTGCGGGAATGGAAGGAGCGCTGGCCAGTGTTGTAGGCGGCCTGGTAAGCTGCCCGGTTATCGCAGTGCCCACCAGCGTCGGCTACGGTTCCAGCTTCGAGGGGCTCTCGGCACTTCTGACGATGATGAATAGCTGCGCTGCCGGCGTCACTGCTGTCAACATCGACAACGGATTTTCCGCAGCCGTCACCGCAACGCTGATAAGCAAAAAAATAGAAGCAAGTTAAAGGAACCGCTTCGCAGACTGTTCAGAACAGATACCCAGTTGTGATTGGAGTGATAAAGGGACGAACAACTAAGCCTAAAGTTATTTGCTAAGCGGCCACTACTTACTCAACTATTCTTGCCCGGCACTTTCCAGTTAGAATAATTCTTTAATTAAATCACCTTTGTCTATTTTGAAATGGATAGCGATATCAATCAAGATACTGCTCAATGTGCCTATTTTGAGGTATTTATGAGCAGGGATTGTGATGTGGTGTTCGCCTTTCTCTGTAGTGGTAAGTCTTATGTGACTGCCGGTTTGCCGGGTTATTTCATAGCCGTATTTTTTAAGAAGTTTTGCGAGTTCTTCGCCGCTGATTTCTCAGGGAAGTTTCATATTGCTATTACTTCATCTTTTACTATGTGTAAGCGTACAATATGGGGAATGTCCTTTACGTCAAAGTGGCATTTTATCGCATCTTTGACATTTTCTTTTAACTCGTCTAATGTTTCACCTTCGGTATAAATAGAGTAACCCAGACATTTAGCGGTGTAACCTCCCTCATCGGAATTTTCAACGATAAATATAATTTCACTCATAGGCTTTAATCTCGACTAAAATGGGCGCTTTCTTTTGCCACCGATCCCAAATAAACTCTTCACCTTATTTTCTTATTATAAACCTTCCTGTCTGCTTGTCAAATCTTTTATTGACCATATCGTGCATTATTTGTAATATACTGCTCGAAATGAGTTTGTATGCAAATAATAGAGACAATTCCAAAGCTAAAGCCAAGGCCGACTGATGCCCACAAAGGCGATTTCGGCAAGGTCTGCATTATCGCCGGCAGCATCGGTATGAGCGGAGCTGCCGCCCTTGCAGGCCTGGCCGCCCTGCGTGCCGGCGCTGGCCTTGTGCGAGTGGCAACACCGAAAGGCGTGTTGCCGATAGTCGCCTCAATAGAGCCGTCCTTTACCACTATCGCCCTGCCCGAAGACGCCCTCGGTCGAATTTCAGCAAAGGCAATTAATCCTGTCCTCGAAGCCGCCGGCCAAAACGATTGCCTGGCGTTCGGCCCGGGTATCGGTATCAGCGGCGCACTTCGTTCGCTGCTTGAAGCGCTTCTCGAACAGAACCGGCTCCGCCTGATAATAGATGCCGACGGCCTGAATAATCTCGCTGGCATAAAAGACTGGCCGTCCCGGCTAAAAGCAAAACTGATTCTAACTCCCCACCCCGGTGAAATGAAACGCCTGTGGTCGGCCCTTGTCAGAGAGCCGCTTCCAAATGACCGCCGGCAACAGGCCGTACAATTGGCTCAGCAGACCAAAACCGTCGTTGCCCTCAAGGGAGCTGGAACCGTCGTTACTGACGGCCAAAAAGTTTACATCAACAAAACCGGCAATCCCGGCATGGCCACAGCCGGCTCGGGGGACGTTTTAACAGGTATCATAACAGCTCTCGCAGGCCAGTGCTTGAACAACTTCGACGCTGCGGTACTGGGCGTCTATACCCACGGCCTGGCCGGTGACATAGCCGCCGAAAACCTCGGACAGACCAGCCTCATAGCCACCGATATAATCGATGCACTGCCCGAGGCCTTTAAAAGGATTGACGGCTCAGTTTGAAATTTGAACAATAGCAGTGGATTCCTGATTTCGCACGAATAAGGGACGAATTCTCGATACAACAGGAATAAAACCTCCGGCACCAAAGATCGTTAATACGCTGCCATCGGGTATTGAATACACAACAAAGACAAAGTAAGCAAATGAAAACGAAAAAACTCAGATCAAGAATTGTGGTGCCCTTCGATATTGTTATTGTAACCTTTTCGCTGCTCGTTGTAGTTTTAGGCTACTATGTCATCAAGAAGGACATTATAAAAAGGGCACAGACAAAGGTAAAAAACGACCTCAACTCCGCTCGTGAAATTTATAATCAGGAGCTTGAAAATGTCAAAGATGTCGTACGATTCACCGCTTTGAGATTTTTTATAAAAGATGCCATTTGGACGCAAGACAAGAACACTCTCGATAAGGAGCTGGAAAGGATAAGAACATCCGAATCACTGGATGTCCTCACTCTTATAGACGCATCAGGAACCGTCCTTTCTCGAAGCCGTAATCCCTCAGTCACCGGCGACAACCAGGCCTCCGACAAGCTTATTAGTAAAGTGATCTCAACCAAAGAAGTTGTTGCCGGAACTGTTATAGTGCCCCGGGCCGAACTCATTAAAGAAGGTGAAGACCTCACCGAGCAGGCAAATATAATTTTCATACCTACACCAAAAGCAAAGCAAAAAGCCGAAACCCGGGAAACCTCAGGAATGATGATCAAAGCTGCTGCACCCGTATTCGGGAACGATGGAAAGCTGTCCGGCATACTATACGGCGGCAATTTACTAAACAGAAACTACAAGATTGTGGATAAGGTCAAAGAGATTGTCTATAAAGGACAAACTTACAAAGGAAAGGACATCGGAACAGTAACAATCTTCCAGGATGACCTTCGTATCTCAACTAATGTCATAGCAAAAGACAACACCAGGGCAGTCGGAACACGGGTCTCCGAACAAGTGTACGAACAGGTCCTCGTAAAAGGGCTGCCATGGATCGCAAGGGCCTTTGTGGTAAACGACTGGTACAAAACCGCATATGAACCGATTAGAGATATAGACGACCGGATTGTGGGAATTCTTTATGTCGGTATCCTTGAACAGCCTTTCACCTCTATGACGCGAAACATCTTAATTCTTTTTCTTGTGATAGTATGCGTCGCTACCGCCCTGGCCGCCTCACTTGAAATAGTCCTAACAGGAACAATTTCGCGCCCTGTAGAGCGTATGCTGAAAGCAACAAGGGAGCTTTCCGCAGGAAGTCTCGGATATGAAGTGGACAAGGAAACCGGAATTATGGAATTTGACGAGCTTGCCGACTCTTTTAATAAGATGTCGGTGCAGCTTCGGGACAGAGAAGCGTCTCTAAAGAAAATAAATGAGCAGCTGGCCATACTGAACAAAACTTATCTTGACCTGGTGGGCTTCGTCTCACACGAGCTCAAGGGAATAGTGGCTACGACCATTATGAATGCCGCCGCTGTACGAGACGGTCTCTTTGGACAGATAAATGAAAAACAAAAGCAATCTCTTGAAGCGGTAACAAAAAACTTGCACTACTTAAGAGAGACCGTCAGAAAGTTCCTCGACCTGAGCAGAATAGAAAAGGGCGAGCTGGAAGTTAATAAGAAGAAGGTTAGTCTGAGAGAAGACGTCTTTGGGCCGTGCCTGGAGACCTTTAACGCCGAGATTGCCGACAAACAAATGGCAGTCACAAACAACATCGCCGCTGAAATCAAGGTCAACGGCGACCTTGACTTGTTGCATATCGTGGCAAATAACCTCCTCGGTAACGCCGTTAAATACGGATTGGAAAAAGGAAAGGTGATACTCAGCTCGCAGGTCCTCGCAGACAAAGTGCAGGTCGAAGTCTATAATGACTCCAGGCCAATCAGAGAGGAGGAAAAAGAAAAACTTTTCAAAAAGTTCTCAAGGCTGGAAGACCCTCAAGACAAGAAGATAAAGGGAACGGGGCTTGGCCTGTTCCTGACAAAGGAGATTATCACAAAGCATGGCGGTGATATATGGTTCCGGCCGGAAGAAAACGGAAACTCTTTCATCTTTCAGATTGAAAAATATCCTGATACTCTGTAAATAAAAATATCACCTGACAATACGCTCTTTTATTTTGTTGCTCTCTCGGGCAAAGTTATTATAATGACCACCAATTTTATGCAAAAAAAGCAATGGAATGAGTTAGAGGACAAATAAGAGTAAAGGATTTATTATGCAGCTTAATCTCCTTGATATCACCGTGTTTTTGGGATTCATCGCCGCTGTTATCACAATCGGACTCTGGAAAAGCCGGCACGAGAAAACCAGCGAAGACTATTTCCTGGCAGGTCGCGGCCTTAAATGGTGGCTAATCGGATTCTCACTGATTGCCGCCAACATCTCATCAGAGCAGCTGGTCGGTATGAGCGGAAATGCCGCCAGCCACGTCGGGCTCGCCATAGCAAGCTATGAATGGATGGCCGCCGTAACACTTGTTATCGTGGGGTTCTTTTTTCTGCCGTATTTTCTGCGGGCGGGAATCTTTACCATGCCCGAATTTCTGGAGTACCGCTATAACGGCACTGCTCGCACCATTATGGCCGTGGCAACTATATTTATTTATATGCTCCTCTTAGGCTCGGTTACTTATTCAGGTGCACTGACGGTCAACACAATGGCCGGCAAAATGGGCTACGACGTATCGATTGCCAAGGCCGCTCTGGTGATTGGTTTTATTGCCATGGTGTACGTAACTGCAGGTGGTCTCAAAGCCTGTGCCTGGGCCGATTTAATCCAGGGAAGCGCACTCATCATCGGCGGTGCGGTTGTAATGATCTACGCATTCAAAAAACTCGGCGCCACAACAGACGAGCTTGCCTTCGTTGAAAATGTAAAGACCGGTGCTGTCGGCCTCAAGACCTTTGCCCAGGATACGGGAACCATCGACCGTTTCTGGCAGCTCAACAAGGTGCGAATGAATATGTTCCTGCCGAAGGATGATAAGGTACTGCCGTGTACGGCGCTTCTGCTTGGCCTGTGGATTCCGAATTTCTACTACTGGGGACTCAACCAGTACATTACCCAGAGAACGCTGGCTTCGGAGTCGCTGGCAGAAGGACAGAAGGGTATTGTCTTCGCGGCATTCATGAAGCTGCTCATTCCGTTTGTTGTCGTCATTCCGGGTATTATAGCCTTTAACCTCTATGCCAAGGATATGCAGGACCAATCGATCACCGATAATGCCCCGGTAATTGCAAAATATATGATGGCCAACCCGAACACTCAATTGGTCGAGACTGCACAGGCGCCGGACGAAGATACAATTGCAAACTGGCCGCATGGCAGGTTTATGATTGCAGTTTTTCCCGATGATGCTGCTCTCAAGTCCATTAAAGCCAAGAACCCGTTCGTCCTGCCCCTGACACAGAACAAGCTCGATGAGCTTCAGGTCTCTCAGTACACGGTTTTTGAATCGGATGACAAGTCCTGGAAATCGGCATTCCCGGGCCTGGCCGACGAGCTGGAGTCTTACAACGCCTCTGTAATGGATGCCGCCGAACAGGCAAACGTCAATGTCACAAGCGAGAAGTTTATCGCATATAAATACGACACCGCTCTCGGTCAACTGCTCAGCAGTGTCCTGCCGCAAAGGACCGGTCTGGTGGGTTTCGTTCTTGCGGCATTATTGGGGGCTATTGTCAGTTCTCTGGCGGCAATGCTCAACGCTGCATCAACGATTTTCACAATGGATGTTTTCAAAAAATACATCAATCCCCAGGCAGGACAAAGAACCATAGTCCTGCTCGGACGAATTTGCGTTGTGGCCTTCTCGGTCATTGCGGTATTGCTGGCCCCGCAACTTGGCAATCCCAAAATCAGCAACAGCATCTTCACCATTATCCAGGAAAGCCAGGGCCTTATATCTCCCGGTATTCTTGCGGTATTCGTCTTCGGTCTGATTTGCCGCACTGCACCGCCGATTGCAGGTGTGGTCGGACTGCTTACGAACATCGTCTCATACGGCGGAATGTACCTCGCGGGCAAGTACAAAATCGGCCCGGATATTCAGTTCCTAAACCGCATGGCCATTTGTTTCGGTTTGTGCCTGGTCGTGATGACAATTATAACACTGCTAAAACCTCTGTCTGAGCCTGTAGAGTTCAGGCAGCAATCGACGCTGAATCTCCGCTCTTCCAACGGAGCCAAGATAGCCGGTATTGTAGTTATTGTCATAACGCTGGTTCTTTACTTCTTGTTCAGCCCGATTGGCCTGGCGAAATAACAGTGGCTTTTTGAGAATTGCAGAATGGAACTAACAAAAGACGGACAAAACGCTTTAGGTAAAATCTTTAAATCCGCGATAGACAACGCTCTCAATATCAAAGGAGGCAGGATAAGAAGAACATCATCACGCTTCTGTCTCGGTGTCGAGCATGGCGATTACAACGGCACCGAACTTTTCGGCGTTGGTACAGACAGGTTCATCTGGCTGGCCTATAAGCCTAACGGCACTAAGAAAATCAGGCTATTCAGCGCCAATTTCCCCGACGACCGAGTCATTGAATTCGAGCTGGGAAATGTCCCCGAGCCGAAATCGCCCGATATTGCCCAAACATGGGGCCGGTTCGCCTATGGTGTCGAGTATATCTTAAGGCGCCAGGGTTACGAACTCTCACAGGGCATCGACGGCGTCCTGTACGGAAACATCCCCGGCGGCGGTATGAGCCGCTCGGCGTCCCTGAGCTTGAATCTGATTCTCTCGCTTTTCGACGCCAACAATATCGAGGTCGAGGAAAAAATCGAAATCGTCGATCTGGCCCAGGCCGTCGAAAATGATTATATCGGCTCTCCCTGCGGCCGGCTCGACCAGACAATGATACTCTTCGCCCGCGAGGGAATGGGAACATACTACAATCCAAAAGACCGCTCAATAGAGTACGTACCAATCGGCTCAGGCGCAACTGATTTCCGCATCGTCGTACTCGATACCGGAACCGACCGACCGGGCCTGGAAAAATCAACTTATGCCGTCCGCCGGGCTGAATGCGAGAAGCTCGTCGCGATACTCCAGAAAGCCGGTTATGATATATCCTCCCTTGCAGACATCAAAGAAGAAAAAGTTTATCAAAAGATTATGGACGAATTTGGCTATAGTCACCCCGACTTGTGCGACCGCTTAAAATATATCTTCAATGCTCAAAAGCGGTTTTATAAAATGCTCGAAGCATGGAAAACCGGCGACATCGAAACAGTCGGACAGATATTCAGAACAGACGGCATCGGCCTGCGGGATGATTACAAAATATCCGGACCCGAGCTGGAAACAATGTGTGATATCGTCCGAACCGAACCGGGCGTTCTTGGAGAACGCATGTTAGGAGGCGGCGACAAGGGCGCATCAGGTGCTTTGGTGCGTGCCGAACGTGTCGAAGCCGTAAGGCAGGCTGTCGATACCGCCTACCCGCGCAGCCGCCCCGAGTTTGCCGGTAAATACGCCGTTCACGTATGCAGGGTAGTGGACGGTGTGAAGGTTTATGAAGGTCTATTGTAACTGGAACAAGGCTGAATATGTCGGATAAATGCTCCTCTTCAGTTAAAGGCACGTTCGAAGCTGCCGCCTCTTCCAATAAACAGATTGGGCCGCGATTCTACAAGCTCAAGCTTGAGTTTTTTGCCGACGGTGCAAAAGCCTTTGCCGATTTTAATCCGGGACAGTTCGCCGAATTAGACCTTTCCCATACCGCCCTGCCGCCCGAAAAATCAATACCGCAAGATTTGCTCGACGCCGCCGAACGCAAAATTCTGCTGCGAAGGCCTTTCAGTTTCACTAACATAACCGCCGAAAAAAACAGAACCATCGCTGAGCTCCTTTACTGCGTAGTCGGTCCGGCCACACTGAGAATGACAACCATCTCCCCCGGTGACTCTCTAAGCGTAATCGGTCCTTTGGGAAATGGTTTCTCTGTACCGGATGGTAAAAAAACCGCCCTTCTCGTCGTTGGTGGAATGGGCGTGCCGCCATTACTGCATCTTGCAAAACACCTCACCACTGGTCCCGGCCCACCAAGGCTTAATATAATTGCATTCGCAGGCGCAAAGACGGCAAAGGAGCTGCCCTTCGAAAGCTGCCTCGATGAAATTTCACAGCATTTAGGCTTTTCACTGCCAGAGTTTGCTAAGTATGGCGTTGAATCACTCGTCGCAACCGACGACGGCTCGGCAGGCTATCACGGTTTTATCACAGACTGCCTTGCAGAATGGCTCAGCAAATCCAACCTGACTGCAAAAGACATTATAATTTATAGCTGTGGCCCCGAGTCAATGCTGGCAAAAATGGCCCAAATCGCCAAAGAAAAAAACATCGACTGCCAGCTCAGTCTCGAACGCAGAATGGCCTGCGGTATTGGCCTGTGCCAGAGCTGTGCCGTCGAATGCAGAGTAACCGGCTCCACCAACGAAACTATTTACAAAATGTGCTGCAAGGACGGCCCCGTCTTCGACAGCACAGAACTGGTCTTCTAACAGCCTTAAAATAAGTTATATAATATAACTTATTCATTACTACGCCCCCCATGCTCACTTCTATAAAATATCCTGTTTAGGCTCTCTCAACTTTTTTATTGCTTCAAGCTGCAAAACAGCCTCTTTATCGCGAAGACGGTTCATCGACTTTTTTGTTTTTATCAAAGCATCCACACTCAGCACACGCATTTTAATTTCTTCAACTTCAATAAGCTCACTTTCCCGCCTGACTTCACCATAGTCTCCAAGACCGTCAATGAAGCTTAAGCAATCCAACTGACCGATGTCCGTATCGAGGTACAAATTTTTGAATTGACCGCACGTCTGCTCCGTCAATTCAAGCTTCTTCCTGCCTGGTGTCATCCGGTGTACAGGGTGTAAATCCGAGATGGCTTTTTGCAGTGCAAGCATAGTAGCAGGCTTGAAGTCGCAGCATATACCGATATCCTGAGTCACATAAGTACAGCCGTGCACAACGTCTGCAAAACCGCCGATTATCACAAAATCCACACCGGCATTAACAAGCCGCTCAAGCAGGTTGAACAAATCGCTGCTCACAGTCTTCTCGCTCCCTTAAGTTTCTCCGCCGTATTCAGTGCGATTTGATGTCTTTTAATACGCTCACTATAGCTCCTGCCGATATTGGCAATCAGCATTGAAATATCTATACCATAGTCCACTGCCGCCTGGATCTCCGCCGCTTTAAGATATTTACTCTTCGGCATTCTGCTCTTTGATTTTGTTGTCATATCTCCAATTATAAGACCCCGCCTCGACGGCTTCAACATTAAAGCACCCGCCTTCTCCGCCTTTTTTGAATCTTGCTCGTCGTCATTTAGAGCGAAGTGCAGCGCAGTCGAAAAGTCTATTAAAAAATGTCATTGCAAGGAACGAAGTGACGAAACAATCTCAAATATCATTTTGCATTTTGATTTTTGAAGTTTGTTTTTTTATGCTACTGCCGCAGTCTCTTCTTCGAACTCTCCGAATTTGACGCTTATCTTCTTGCTAACTCCCCGTATCTGCATCGTTATCCCGAACAGCACATCCGCAATGCTCATCGTGCGTTTGGCGTGTGTGATTACTATAAACTGCGAATCCTTTTGAAATTCCCGCAGCAGTATATTGAAACGCTCGTTATTCGCCTCGTCCAGGGCCGCATCGACCTCATCAAGAAAACAGAACGGCGACGGCTTTGTCTTGAAAACCGAAAACAGCAGTGCAATCGCCGTCATCGACTTTTCGCCGCCGCTCAGCAGCGATATGCTCCTCGTCTCCTTGCCGGGCGGGCGGGCTATAACCTCTATCCCCGCTTCGAGAATGTCCTCGGCGTCCTCGAGCATTATGTCCGCCTTGCCGCCCCCGAACAGCTTGCGGAATATCTCCTGGAAATGTCCACGTATCTCCTCGAAAGTCTGCTGAAATTTCTCCCTGCTCTTTTTATTAAGGCGGTTTATCAATTGCTGAAGCTGGGCCCTGCTGCTGTTAAGGTCCTGGACCTGCCCGCTCAAGAAGTCATGCCGCTTTTCGAGCGTCTCCTGCTCATCTATTGCATCGATATTAACGTTCCCGAGCCTCTCAATCTTGCCCCGAAGCTCGGCTATCTCTTCCCTCACCTTGTCCCAGTCAACCTCTTCCTGGCTGTAATTCTCATAAGCCTCCGCCAAATCAATCTGCAGTTGTTCCTGCACCCTCTCGACCAAATCCTGCTGCCTTACCTCCAACTGGCTCAATTCTATTTTAAACTCGTTAATTTTGTGCTCGGTCTCTTCTTTCTCGGCCCGCTTTAGCCGGACAAGCTCCTCCGCCCGTTTTCGTTCTTCGAGAAGTCTCTCAGCCTCCTTATGCAGTAACCGGCTGCTCTCCTGGTTCTTTTCTTTTTCGACAAACAGCTCAGACACCCCTGCCTCACAGTTGAGAATGTCACGCTGTGCCTGGGCCAGTTGCTCGCTGCAGTTTTTAATCTCATCCTGCGCCGTCTCCGCTGCCGACCTGTTCTCCTGCATCTGGCTTTGCAGGTTTGCTGTTATCTGCTTCAATGCCTTACTCTGCTCGGCAACCTGCCCCAAAGCAACCTTCAAATCGGTAAGCCTGTTGACCAACGTCTGCTGTTGTTCTTTTTGCCCGGCATAATTCGACTCAAGCTCTTCTATATGCGCCATCCTCTGGTTGTTTACCTCCTCAAGCTCCTCTAATTTCTGCTTCGAGTCGTACTCCTTCTGAACCGACTGGGCTATCTGTTCGGCCAGCATATCAATCTCGCTGGCCAGCAATGGCTCTTCCTGTCTGAGCCGTTGTATATTCTGCTCTATCAGGCTCAGCTTCGAGCTTACCTGCATCTTTTCCGTGTTCGCCTCATAAACGGCCGTCCGCAGGTCCTTACACAGCTCATCCAGATGTGCTTTCGTCTGATTGTTTCTCTCAATCTGGCTTTCAATCGCCTCGATTTCTGTTGCAATATTGGCGATGGTCTCCTGAAGCTGGCGAAGACGGCTTTTACGCGATATTAAACCGCTCGCTCTGCCCAAAGGCCCGAGTTTTATCATCCCGTCGCTGCTTAAGAACTCGCCCTTCAAAGTAACAAACTTAAATTCATCCGGCACACTCTTGGCCAGCTCTGCCGCCTCTTGTAGAGACTCGACAACCAGGGTCTTGCCGAGCAGCTTCCACGCCAGCGCTGCGTATTTACTGTCGAACTTTACAAATTCAACAAGCCTGCCTTTAATGCTCTCGTATCCCGACCAGTCATTTGTATCTACGAATGGCTCTATTTTATCGAGGCCTATGAAATTCACTCTGCCGTCAAGCTCTTGTATCGTCTCTATATCAGCTAACATTCTGCTTGTGCTGTTGATTACAAGTGCATCAGTCTTCCCCTCGAGGGCCGCCTCGACGGCATTTGCATATTCCACACCGGTTTCGATTGTCTCTGCCAATATCCCTTCGACGTAATCGAACTTGCTATTAATTGCCCTCTCCTGCAAAATGCTCTTAACGCCCGCTTTAAGCCCCTCGCACCTTCTCTCCATATCCGTCAAAATCGTCAGCTCGCTGTTCAGCGCGCTACGTACCTCTTTGCTGTGGGCCAGCCGCTTATTGTCCCCCGCCAAAACCGAGTCGAGTTCTTCGCCTTTTGCCCGTTTGAACTCCAGGCTCTCCTTCAGCTCACCCAGCACCTTTTCAATATCATCCTGTCGGGCGTTGTGCTGTGCTTTCTCAGTCAGAAGATCCTCTAATTCCGCACGGGCGGTTTCCGCACGCCCCGCAAGACGGTCTTTCTGGCTCGATAAACTGTTGCGGTAAACCGAAATGCTCTGCACCTCGTTATGAAGCTGTGCCGTCCTCCTGACTATATCGATAATTCCCGATTTCTCATCTTCCAGATGCGCCTCTAATGATGTACACTCGGCATTCACTTCCCGGATAGCTTTTTGGATTTGCTCAACGGCCCCGCTTTTCTCTTCTAACATCCTTTCACAGTTTGCCAGCTCACTGCTGTACTGCGCCGAATTTTGTTCGAAAAGATTCTTCTGCTCCCGAAGTTTTGCAATCTTCTCTCTCGCGGATTTCTCTCTTTCCTGAAGCTCGGAAATCCTCGCTCGCAAAAAATCAATTCTTTGAAGACGCTGCTCGATTTTGCTGCGAACCGACACAAGGGAATTGTCCGTATGGCTGAGCTTATGCTCTGTCTCTATTATTTCTTCACCCAGATTGCTTACGAGACTGTCCTGCTTTGCCACTTCCGACGACAGCCGTCCGAACTGTTCACTCACCTCGTCAAGAACGCCCCCCTTGTCTTTCATCTGCCTGCGGTTCTTTGCATATTCGACAAGCGAAAAACTGACCTGAAGCTCTTTGAGCCTCTGAGTATATTGCAGGTAATTCCTCGCTTTACCCGCCTGCAGCTTTACACTGCGAAGCCTCCTGGCAACCTCGCCTAAAATATCAGCAAGCCGAAGCAGGTTCTGTTCCGTTCGTTCTAATTTACGAAGGGCTTCTTTCTTGTGCGCCTTATACTTGCTTATGCCGGCTGCTTCTTCGAATATAAACCTTCTGTCTGTCTTCGATGCGCTTACCAAATACTCTATCTGACCCTGCTCGAGAATCGAATAGGCCCTCGTCCCTATACCCGTATCCATAAACAACTCTCGAATATCCTTAAGCCGGCAGATCTTGTTGTTTATACGATACTCGCTTTCACCGCTCTTATATATCTTTCGTGATATCTGAATCTCGTCCACATCGATTGGAAGCTTCCGCGTCCCGCTGCCTTCGGGGTTGGATATAAAAAGGCTCACTTCCGCCGCACCCAGAGGCTTTCTGCTGCTGCTGCCGCTGAATATCACATCCGACATGTGTCCGCTTCGCAGGCTCTTGACACTTTGCTCTCCAAGTACCCATTTTACCGCATCGACAACGTTGCTTTTACCGCAGCCATTGGGACCGACTATAGCAGTTATCGGACAATCGAAAACAAAATCCGTTTTGTCCGCAAAACTCTTAAACCCGTTGAGCATAATTTTTTCAAGTCTCATCTCTTGTCCTGTTGTTAACGTCCGGTAACTATTAATAAAATAAAAACGCACTGCTTGTAGTCAAATATGCAATATTCTTATCGGCCGAAGGACTGTCTTCTCTTGATAATTAGCCGATTTTTGGTAAGGCTCCTGCCCAAAACCCCGCTTTTACTGCACCCTTGTCACACATCAGCTTCAAAAGAGCTATCACATCTGCGTACCGAACACCCAAGCCTCCCTGGCCAGGCTTATTTTCCTCTGCGGGTTTCTCACAGAGGGTTCGGATAACGTCACTAAGTTCGAAAGTGCTTTTCAATTGAACTATCACCCCTGGACGGCGGGGATGTTTGAGGATTACAGATACATAGCCCTGACCGGACGGGGCGTTAATCGTTATATTGCCGTCGTTTGAACGAACGAAAGTTCCTTCACTGCATTCTATCGGAGCACCGAATAAAACAACTCGGGGCTGACCGCTGCGAGAAACAAAAATCGTCTTCTGTTGAATTTGGGCTACTTGTTCCAAGTAAAAATTATTTCCGACAAGCTCTTGTACCACAGAAATATCTTCTAATTTCCGCAACTGCTCGTAAGCGGACAACCTCATGCGAAAATCATCGTCACGAAGAAGCCTCTGCGATATTCGAACCGCATCGTTCCGCCTGGCGCCGGTGGTTATTGTCTCAAGAGCCACAATGCGATAAGCCGAATTGCCGTCCATAGCCATCTGCCTGAGAGCGCCTAAACCTGCGTCACTGCCCAGATTAAGCATACATCTCGCTGCTCGCAGTCGTACCTCCTCGTTCGCTGCCTTCAGCAACACTCCCATATCGCCGAGACTTTGATTGCCTATGGCCTCCAGAGCGATTTCACTCGCATCCGCATCTTGCAAAGCGGCAAGTTTCCCGACAAATATCTTTATTCTCTCACTGATAATTTCCATGTTGTATGTAAGATATGTCATCTCGATTATCGAAATGAATCTTTGCTTTCGCTCTTTATATTTAGCCGGCACTTTCACCTCGAGCCTGCCGGGCAAAACCACTTTCGCTGTTACATCGCCGAAAAGTTCGTTCAGCCGGTTGCGAATATTGTTGGTGGTTCTAAGATCGGGCTCTTTAAGTTCCAGAGTCACCTTGTACTCATCAAGAACCTTTCCTCCGGCCAGAACATGTCCGACCCTTTCGTTTATTCCCGACAGGCCGAATTTGTCCGAATAAACCGTCCCTTTCGCATCGGCTACAATTTTCGTTGTGATGCCGAAAGTCCCCGCAGACTTCAGCTCTGTGCCCAGCAGCCACCCCCCTTCCAGAGATGTGGTTTGTGTACCATCTAAAGCAGATACTCTCACATCGAAATTCTCATTCCTCGAAGCTATCGCCGGCATTATTCCCTCTACCAGCACCACCGCTGTATCGGAGCCGCCGATAAATTTCGCAACGTCTATTCTGCGTCCGGGAAACAGTGTCTGTAGATGTTGTCCAAGATATGTCCTTATATCTGGAGGACACTCCGCCGAGCCAGTACCCTTCAATCCCACAACCAAACCATATCCTTCCAGTCGTACGAATTCGGGCCACGACATCTTCACCAACGACCCTATCGTCGTGCCCAAATTTACCGCAGGCATAAGGTCTTTTGACCCCCTGCCGGCACCGCCCCCACCACCACAGCCGGCTGCAAAGCAGCTCACGAGCACTGCTGTTATCAAAAAAACTATTTTTCGAATGACAATATTCATCCGGCCGCACACCTTAAAAAGCTTAATTTGCCGCTGAGAAATCACCATAAATATTACGCCGCCTAATCAATCCCGTCAAGTTTAATCTTGCAGCATCACGGCGTCTCTTAAACCTTTGCTAATAATACATCAAAGTGCTCATTTGCCGCCGTAATGTATTGTTCATCGGGAATAAGTGGCTTCTCCAGTTTCATCCTCGTTTCTTCTGAGAGCCGTTGATTCTCGACTATTTCCATTCCCGCTCTTTGAAGCAGCTTTTTATATCTACTGATCACAGGCTTCAAAATCAGCGGCGCCTCTTGCAAAATCGCACCGCCGCTTCTGTATATCTCACCGATGACCTCCGAACGCATATTCCTCGCTACCCTTTTGAACAACAGTTCGAGCACCTGGAAATGACTCTGCTCCGGAAAACCGCAGTTCGATATGGCAACCACCTTGGCCGGCTTGTCGGACCTGCTGATATGCACGCATTCTCCTCCCTCGTCTTTTTCGAAATGAGGATCAGCCGCCGCAACAAGCCTGTCCATAAAGTTTTTCATAATTCCCGTGACATTATCAAAATAAACCGGCGTCGCGAAAACAACAATATCCGATTCGCCGAGCTTCCGGATCAATTCCGCCATATCATCTTTAATAACGCATTTGCCCGGTGTCTTAATCCAGCACGTTAAACAGCCCCTGCACGGCTGTATCTTCCTCTTAACAAGAAATATGTTCTCAACTTCCGCCCTCGCCTGCTCGGCGCCCTTCGAAAATTCTTTGACCATAAAGTGTGTGTTACCCTTCTTCCCACGGGGTGAGCCGTTGAATATAGTAACCTTCATAACAATTCCCCTTTTCTCGAATATAATTCTATGCTTATTACTTCATTCCCCGACAATCTGACATACGACCGTTCTCGTCCGCGGCCTCGTATCGAAATCCACCAATATAATCTGCTGCCACGTACCCAGCGTCATCCTGCCGTCAACAACAGGCACACTCAGAGAAGGCCCCAAAAGCGACGCCCGCACGTGCGCATGGCCGTTGTCATCGTGCCACGTCTCTTCGTGCTCGTACCGGCCGCGTTCAGGCGCTATCTTCTCAAAACACGCCTTTATATCGTAATTAACAAGTCCGGGCTCATATTCTGTCGTCGTTATCCCCGCCGTCGAGCCAACGTTGAAAACCGTAACAGTACCCTCACTAACAACTGACTGGCTCACAACCTCGCCGACATGCTCGGTAATATTAACTACATCACAGTTGCCCTTCGTTTTAATTCTGAGATTTTCCGTCTTAACCATTCGCTACAATCCTTATCATCGGCAATATTATCCCCCAACAACAGCAGCAAACATACCAAAATCAGGGATTTTAGCAAGCTCTGTCTTCTGCCTTTTGCCATATAACGATATTCGCGAACAGCAGGCTTGATTTTGAGTATAAATATTGAAAGAATAAACGTTTTAGGAATATACCGATGAAGACGCAAATACAATTTACACACAGAAATTGGCTGTTACCGCTAACGCTTTTATGCCTCATCGCATCCGGCGGATTGACAGGCTGGTTATTGACTGCCCGTGCACAAATAGCCGGCTCCGTAAGCAGCCTGACCATCGATGATTTCAGCAGGGCCCCAGGCCATAAAAACAGCCTCATCTGGACCTCGATTTCAGACCAAACGAAAGATTACGGCACACCCGGCAGCAAAAATTTCGTGCAAATCAATAGCAGATCCTGCCTGAACATAAAGCAGCTTGTCCCCGGCAATAAAAGCTTGATTCTTGTCGGCACTAAAGCCGTACTGAATAATGACAGCAACATCAATACCGTCGGGCATGATGGCATTTACCTGCGGGCAAAAGGCAATCCCGGCCAGGTGTCCCTCGGAATTTGGATAGATAGCAAACAAAACGGACGCCAGCTTTATCAGGCGCCATTGGAGATGAAAAACCGATGGCAGGAATTCCGCCTGCCGTTTCGC